>Ga0307968_1000924_pt1 | contig 22888 bp, 21 predicted proteins | sample OrgLakmetagen650_FD_201834 | JGI IMG/M metagenome (GOLD analysis project Ga0307968, IMG submission 201834) | Saline water microbial communities from Organic Lake, Antarctica - #650 | ecosystem: Environmental > Aquatic > Non-marine Saline and Alkaline > Saline | place: Antarctica: Organic Lake...
CTGCTTTGCTGCAAGGCCTGTGGCGTGATCTGCCGTACTGGGCTTGGCTGCTATGCTGCTGTGTATCAGGCTTTTCCAAGGGACAGGAGGGCAAAGGCGTCCCTGCCTGTGTGCTACAAGCTCATGGTGTTGCGTCCTCCTCCCCCCCTAAACAGAAGCAGCAGGACAGCACTGGCAAGGGAGGGGACATCGACTTGGCCGGAAGCAGCAGCAGCTGCGCCTTTGCACGTTGTAAATCTGTGGCAGAGGCTTCTCACGCGACAGGCAATGACTCAGCTGCCCTGCCCTTGGGTGCGTAACATGATTTTGAGGTTCAAGGCTGCTCCTTGTTAGCATAATGATGAATGAGAGTGCGCGAGAGTGCGCTCCTCTTTCATCAAACACTTGCAATCGTTTGCTTGTGCCAAAAATGATCTTTTGTAGAAAGCCTGGTATGCACAGCTGCAGAACGTGCTCGCACCTGCTCGACTGCCAGCACATTCATTTGAACTGGTCCACAATTATGAACACGATTTATAAAGTAGTGGGCACTGCACGCAATACCAATGCAGGGGCACTTAGTCTGCATGAGGACCATTACCAGGACTGGATGCTGACAACGGAGGTGGCGCCAATGACTACAAAACTAACCCTATTCAGCATCGTTGTACACATAGTTTGGTTCTGCCTCTCCGCTTTCCTGGGACAGAAGTGCGTTGCTATAATGTGCATCGTGCGTGTACGTGTTTTTGTTCGTGTGTGCGTGCGTGTATGGGCGGGTGTATACTCAATGCTTCAAGTACATCGCTATAATATGCATCTTGTGTGTGCATGTTTTTGTTCGTGTGTGCATGCGTGTGTGGGCGCATGTGTGTATTTGTGGGTGGATGTGGGGGGGTTGCCTGGGGGGGGGGAGGGGGGATGCTTGTGTTTGTGTGTGTGCGTGCGTACGTGTGCGTGCGTGTGCGTGTGTTGGCACAATGCTTCAAGCGCAATTACCATTCTGTCTTTCTACCGTTTGATGTCTTGCTTTGTCTCCTAAATGTGTATGCTCAGTACCCCTCTGTGCTTAATTTCATGTTACAGATTAAGCCATCAGTTGAAAAGTATGACTGCTTGGAATACTTTGTGTGCTCAGTTCCCCTCTGTGCTTTGCACTTGTGCCCTCTTTGCATGCTCTCAGCCAATACTTCCTTTTTGCTTGTCCATGACCTCCCAACTAAAACCCCAAAATTGTCTCACGTGCTCTTATCCTTCAAGCCTTCTAGACAGACTTGGACACAGTGCATGCCAAAATGCACACTTTATAATGCAAACGCACGCATACACATGCTCAGCAGCAAAACCTACAATATCTATTCCATGCTGCAAACAATCCCTCTCTCCTTTCCTCCAAATGCGGTTTTGTCTATTTGCCTCATGACAGGACAAGAGCAGGGCGCCATTTCCTGTTTTCCCTACCATTCTATGGTTCCTTCTTTGTAATGACCTTCGCCACCTGTTTGATGTCATCTGGCCTCGGATCCACTGTAACGCCCAAAACCTTAACGGTGCGTGTAGTATGCATCCAGTTCCGTGGTGCTTATGCTACTATATGTACATGGCTTCAGCGCAAAAGACTCTGCATACATTGTTAAATACGTGGTGCTTATATTGTTGTATGCATACCGGCTTCAGCGCAAAAAACTCTGAGCATACGCTGTTAAATTATGTGGTGCTTGAGAGACGTGGCCAATCGTGAGTGCTTTTGTCATTGAGGCTAAGTCCTGGAAAGGTCTAATACATGAACGTGTTGTTTGCTCGTCTTTAGGGTTGGCCAGAACCGTGTATGTACACCGTATGTGACCGTGTGTATGGTAATTCCACTGCCAAAGTACCGTACATACACCATATATACAGATGTATGTATGGTTTGGGCCAACCCTACTCATCTTGGGTGTTACCCTGAAAGACGTAATCGCAAACAAAATGAACCCACTTAGTGTGCTTGTCAGATCCTGAGTCAATGCTTTATTCTCTTTGTATGCAAAGAAAAAAACTACCTGCATGCGAAAAAAACTTTGTTTCCATTGCTGCCCAAACTGCTCTGCTCTGTGTGTGCGTGTATATTTGCGTGTGTGCATGTGTGTATATTTGCGTGTGTGTTTGTGTGTGTGTATTTGCGTGTGTGTGTGTGTGTGCGCTTGAGTGTGCGTGCGCCTCTTGACTGTTATGCGTGCTCACATAGCGCTGTCGATTAGAGATTTGAAATTTGCCACCAAGTAAACCATTCATAACACTGTACATCCGCACTTTCACACAGGTTTGGTCCTACACATTTTTCCTCACGCGGGGAGTGTTGTATTTCCTCTCCGGTGTGCAGCTGATCCCCAACATCCCTGATCGTTGTTCATGTGGCTTGATGGCAAAATTGGACTTCATGATGGAATTCATGTCATCACTGATGGAGGTGGTGAGTTGCAAACACACACACACACACACACACACAGTTGTTGAGTTGACTGGGTTTTGATCTTCCCCTCTCTCAGTTTGACCTTCATGATAGACATACATCATGTTAAGGCCACTTGGTGTATCTGCACAAAGTAGTGCTCAAACTAACAGATGCATAATCCAAAAGGAAATGCACTTAGGCGGTGTTACTGTTTCCTTCTTCACGAGTCCAATAGTACATTTTTGGCCCCTCTGCTTTTTTTTTTGATGCGTCCCAAGCGCCAATGTAGCCTATACTGGGCCTAGTACTGGTGTCGGCTTAAATTAAGAGCCAATGCTTGGCCTGGAATACGCTTTTCCAGCAGCGCTTCTGGTAATTGCCAACCAGATATCACGAGTGTGATTCCTCCTCTAACATAGGCATGGTCCCTTACTCCAAAGCCCATGGGTGAAGAAGTGCACATGCATACATCCTGTCTATGCACGTACAGACACACATACGCATGCACGCTCACAACCACACTCTCTAACACACAGATGCATAACTTGCCAGTGCACTTGCACACACTGCATGCAGTTTCCATTCGGCCACATCCTAGCTGGGCGTACCTTCTTAGCTGCCTCGTACTACCCTTTTTACGCATCACATTCCGTAGTACAGTGGCCACACGCACGTGCGTGTGCTGTTCATAGCGTAAGTTTGATTGGTTGGCTTGGGCAAAGCCTCAGGCTTCGTAACAAATATGTCAAGGTCCTTTTGTCGGCAAGGCTCGCGATGCAAGAGTAGGCCTTCTGTCTTGAGCATGCATTCTTTGCAGCCACTAACCCCCTGGTGTAAGCTGCCTGTCCTATGGTCCAGGGGGTGGAAGGCAATGGCACCAGGATTGGTTTAGACCTTGAATGAAAGCAACATCTGATTACTTTCTTCCAGTGGCATCACCTCTTCACCTTTTGTATCTTCACAAAATGGATTACAAGTATATTCCATGCATAATGGTCATGACAGAAGTACGTTGTCCTTATAAAAACCTGCCTGTCTCGTGAGAAATGTATCATGAAGTTCTCGATGTTGTCGGCCATGGGTCTTCAACTTGCAAGCATGTCACTGCAAGAGGTACCTGCAAAACGAAAAAAGTATAAGCTTTGGACTGAACTCACTTGGATATTGTTTTCTTATTGATTTGTGCTGTGGGTGTTTGGTTTATTACTATATAAAAGAGGATAAGTGCATGACAATTGAGGTAATATTCAAACTAGATCACATAATCATTATGCTGCACAATCCCTCCACACACTTTTATTTTCTCTCCTGTGAACGCTTATAGAATTATGCTATTGGCTGGTTTCCTTTTTATTTCATTCGACCAATTTTTGAATTGCATTTGTCTCGGTCTGCTCGCTTACACATTGACATTTTAGGAGTTTTACTATTTCAAAGAGCTTTTGTTGACCACTGGGTCATTTAAACGTGGTATACATTTAATCAAAATTAAGTACAGTCACTTCCCCCACTCAACAAGCAGAACAGCACGAGAACAACTTAAGCTGCCAATGCCTCGCTTACTCGGACACCGTAAAACCCTTCACACCATCCTGCTAGGAGCATCAGGCACAACTTACAGCAGCCACACAAGGAACCCGCTTCACAGCCTCAAAGTTACTGGTCTACATGCCACAGCACCGTGCACTCATGGAAAATTAAGCCTACATGCAATCAGATCCGCAACACAAATTATAAAGATGAGACACACAGCCCCAAAAAATGCCCAGCAATACTCCTAGTGGTGTGCAGGCTTGTGCCTCCCAACCACCTGATTTCCGCTGAAAAGCCCGGCTAGGGCCTATCTTATTTCATTTTCCAGTTGGGATGTTGTATGTCTTTGCATCCATTGGGCGGTGCAGAACACAGAACAACATCCTTTCCTAATCGTGCACTCTTTGATCTAAAGGCCAAGCTGAAAACGTGCAAATCAAGAAAAAGAAAAAACTACACAGTTAGTGAAAAACCACTCCCTACAATAATTTAGGAAAAGGAGCCTTATTTGGTGCCGGGTACCATAAAACTACAGAGTACTCTGCAGCCTGCTGCAGAAGTACTCACGTTCTTGGAGGCGAGTGCAACCAAATGTCAGTTGGAACTGTCTTGCCACAGCTTGCGCTGTGGGAACCATCCTTTTTACACATTGTCAGGTTTAGTTAGCTGGAATAGAATCCTCCACCAAAAAAAAGAAAAAGGTCAATGGGGATCAGGAGGGATGCAGGCTTGACCTGAAACCGTCTTCTAATGATGAGAGTCGATAGCAGTGCTGGAAAGGGTACTACGTCTGGTATGGATAAGTTTGGCATTGTAATTGACAGAATGAACATAAAGCTTGGAAGCAAGTTTCTAAACTCTTGAGAATCAAGACCCAGCTCATTAAAAGGCTTCAGTGTGTGACTGTTGTAGATGGTTCCACCCACTTCCAAAAGGTTGGTGCGAAGGGTAACGGAGGCTCCTTGAAGGATGGAGCAGAGGCCTTTCTTATGCTGATCCTGCACGGCGCTCAGCTGTTTCTGCAGTCTCGCCGTGTCCTCACAGTACTTGATCTCAATGAGGTGAATGTCACGTTGGAGAATGCTGAGATCTTTGGGTCGGTGCTGTTTGGAGAAGGTGGATCTGTTGGTGGCGGCTGGCGGTGCTGTAGAAGTGCTCCCGGTCTCCCTCAGTTGCCCCCTGCCACTCCTAAAAACCTGCCAACTGCTAATCTGTTGTTTTTTGTTTTCGCGGGGATGGGAGCAACCAGTACAGCATCCGAACGGCTGGAAGTAAACCTGTATTGTCTGAGAAGCGGGGTGGAAAGAGCCACTTTGGTATAATCCTAATTTCAGCTGTATCGGGGACCTGGAGGTTTTGCATAGCCAGTCGTTTGCTGCTACCTATATTAATGCAGACAAAGCAGGATCCTAGGACCTGCCACACTACTTTATTTCAGCGAAATGCAAGCCATGTTGTTGGTAAGAGCTGTCTTTAGGTTAGCTCGAAAAATCACCGCTTCCTTCACAGCTTGCACCTATGGAGGTTGAGTCAGATGAGTTAAAACAAGCAACAAGCACAGCTCCTGGGTAGCTGCTGGTAGGATAGTTGCAAATTGTAAGGCGAGCAGGGAAAGGCTATTTCTGGTCTTGAGAGTTTGTGTAAATATTCCAATTCCTACATACAAACGGTGGGGGACCAGTTTGCTAACAGATTAACTGGTTATGCCTGCTGGTAATAAGGTGATGCCCGGTGTAGAAGTCAACAGTCCTAAAACAAAGTGCGCCCTGCTCAGTCTTGTTCTGTGCAAATATCACCTAATTTTCTTCAATTTAAACAAGGCCAGGGGCATACATAAGCAAAAATAAAATCAAATGCTGCTGCAAACCATTGACACGTCAGGAAGTGCAGATCTTGACACTATTGGAGAGTTATTCGGTATTCTACTGCAATGTTTGCACAATGTTTGCTCAAATGTGGCTTCTTCAACACAATCCTCCCATGTATGTCATAACTTTTTTTCCATATCTAGTGTCTAGACATCAGCTTGTATCCCTCTTCTTTGTTCCCTTTCTGTCTGTCTCAGCTTGTTTTCAGCCTTGTAGTAGGGAGTTTGCTATCTCCAATTGACCTATGTAACTCGCCAAAACGATATCTCAACTTTAGTGTCCTGTCCCCTGACTTTCAATGCCTGCCCCAGCTTCCAGCTTGCTTGTAGAGGCAGGCACGTTATCTCCAATTGGATGTGTTGGAACAGCATGTGGAACTGCGCCAGAAATGGGCTTGTTCTTCCCTGCGCAACATAAATGCACATGCACGACAGTAAATTCGTGATGGCAAGCATAACACAAATGCACATGACAGCAACTTGTGATGGCAAGCATGTGATCTTTTGTATATGCATAACACTGACGCAAATCACAGAAACTAGGGACTTATTGGCATCTTGATGATACTACGCAAGGGCAAGACACAGAGCAGACGTAAAAACTGAAACTCATCTACGTCCCTAAATTGCTTTCTTAAGCCGCTGGCAGCAAAAGCATGCAGGTATTGAGTGTGCATGGTTTGTCTTGGAGCAGGTGTTGTGTGCCTGGAATTAAATTGGCAAAATGGCAAGTTGTGGCTTGCTTGCTTTGGGACATGAAACATTTGAGAACAAGCTCATTTCTCTCACCGAGCACAATGGCATTCTTTTGTTCTCTTTCCTTCTCCTCAGGGGAACTCCTGTCATCAATCACTTTCTGGGGTAGAGCGTGCACCTGTGCATGCAAAGCAAATGAGATGAGAAGTGAGTGTGCTTAAGTCACGGGCGCTGCAGAACCAATTTAGAGCTTAGGCGCTGATTGACACATAGAGCGCCTTTTGCAAAGTACCATAGCATGGATCGAGCAGTGAAATACATTCAAGCGTGCAGATCAACTCAGCACAATTGATAAGTAATTTGGCAGTAGGATCAGTTAGGAACTAGCGTAAAATTTGCCGCCATTATCACACGCGCCTTCTTCACTTCTGCTTCGTAGATCTTTCTCTCTTTTGGGTCGTCTAAGTGGTCCAGGCGCTCCACATTTCGTGTGACATCCTGATGCACGCAAGCAAAAGAAAATTTTTGAAGCAAACTGTTGCTGATTTTATCAAGGACCCAGGCACACAATGTTTGGTGTAAATTCCTTACGCACACTACAATCCGCACATACTGAGGTTACGTTTATCGCATCGAGCAGGACGCACTTCTGTCACAGCAGATACTTATACCAATAACACCTGCACCCTTTACACTACCAAAAGCATGACCAGAGACGTTCCATCCTGAATAGATGCCTGGCTGGTGTGAGCATCAACTAGCTAATAAAAGGAGTCGTAAATCTGTTGGAACATGCTGGAAATACCAGTGCAGATGGTACTAATTAGAAACAACCTTAGTATCAGTGGCTACTCCACTGTCCACGGCCCAGGGGGCAGGGGGACCTGTGTTTGTGTTTGGCAGACCAGGGCCTTTTTACAGAGGTCGACATTGCAATGCATAATCGACAGCAGCATTCCTGCCCTTGCTTTTTTGCTGGAAAAGGTTAACTCACATTACAATAGTTGCCAGCTCCATGCATGTTTGCCTGTCTACTCAATCCGACAACAGTTATGCAATCCTTTCGCACCTCCACGCCGCACTTCGGCCGCCACGTCCTTTGCACTGTCTTTTATATTGGCAGCAGTATGCATCATTACATTCTTGACGCCACGTTTCTCAATCTACAAAAGAAGTACAATTGGTGGTTGGATACCCAACAGCCTCTCCTTTTGCTAAGTGTATGTCAATTTGTATAAGAAACTACTTTTGAGCATGGAAAAGGCACAATCAATAGCATTGATCTGAACCATTATGCATAAGAGCAGAAGCATTTTCGAGAGCCATGCATGCCAAGATGACCGTACGTCGCGGCACCTTAGTTTGTAATCAAATATACCTCTTCAAACAGGTTGGGTTTCCCAAACTCTGGGGCATAGTCAGGGATGTGCTTTCCAGGCGCGGCTGGCACCTGCACCATTTTCAGACACCGCAAGGCCAACATTGTAACAAGTTCACAATCCAGCTGCTTTGGGATGATATTGAACAGATTGTTGACACTTAAGTGAAGGTGGAACGGCACACACACTGCTTGATCTGGTGAGGGTGAATCGACATGTCTGCAAGCATGTAATGCTACACATGAATGAAGATGAAACGTTAATCTAAAATATATTCCTTGCACAATGCAGCGTAATATGGTTCATAGGTGTTCGAACTCATCAAACTTGTTACCTGACTAGTTGTACCAGCCGATTTGCCCCCTTCCTTTGTAGTGGTCTGACTCTCCGACATTTCTGATGCGTGCTGCATGGTAAAGAATGGTTGACAGTTGGCTAGAGCACCTTTTAAAAATCAGGATGGATTGCTAAGAAAGCTTTGATTTGTTATAAATGGCCTAAAGCTGGTAGTGAGCTGAGCGATTGGAATGGGTTATAATGACCGGCAGCCACTTGTTGGGATGATGGGTCTGGTGCTCGCACTTTCCAGCACAAAAGTAAAAGGAAAAAGTAAAAGTCTACGCTGGAAATCACCAGCGTGCATTAAGAAAAGGCTCCCAACTAGTGCTCACACTAGCCGAGAGCCCCACCAAAAAGCACACTGAAAAGACCGACTGCGAAAAAAACTCAGTTCCACTGGATGCGAGACACATGTATGTTTAAAACAAAGGAGAAGGAGGAGGCTGGTAGTGAGCAGAGAGACAAAGATTTAAACTTTGAACCAAAACATCCGTTTGTGTTTGCAAACAGCAGTGCGACAGCACTAAAAGTTACGATTCTGTCAGGGGTCTGTGCATAACTTTGCTGTACAGCAAGCACATGAGCAGAAGCAGGCGTCTAATGGCTATAAGCGCTCATAACCATAGCAAGCACCTAACCTCAAAGGTGGAAGGCACAATTCATGCACAGCAATAATTAAGGTGCCCACGCACCAAGGCTGCAGTGGGAATGCCCAGCTCCTGCCTCCTCTTTGCCCTGCCCCCTTCCTTCTCTTCAGATGGGAGCTCTAGGATAGGAACACCTGGAGCTTTGGTCCTGATCACCTGAAGAAGAAGGGGAAATATAGTAGTGAGTGTTTCACCTTGGCTACCTAACGACAAACCTCAAAGCCCACACGCTTTACAACATCGCCACCAGAATTCAACTTGATGCGTGCTTGGTTATGTGCTTCACCATTGCGTTGGCATGAATTACCTAGAAAGGAAAGCTTGGCAGATGGCATTTGCATGTGAGGAAAAGATACCGCTTTAGGGTCATGAAGTCACATTTTGTGCACAAGCCTTGCATAAAGTAAGCATTCCTAAAATTTGAGATAAAAAAGAAAAGACTACGCAGGCAGTGAAAAAGCACTCCCCACATTAATTAAAAAAGGAGTCACTTTGGTACTGGGTAAAACTCCTCCACCAAAAAAAAATGATCAATGGAGATCAGGAGCGTTTAGGAATAAACAAGCAATTGGTACATAATGAGCAAGCGAGGAATTAAAAGGCATGCCTTACACAAAGGCGAGATTAATGCCACACTCCTCTAAAAGGCGTCGAACTCCCTTGCCACTCGAGACAGTATGTTCAAGCCATCCCACGGCAATGCACATGTTTACACGCACCAGCGCAATTCTATCAATCACCTGCTCATCGTGCAGCTCCTCTTTGTCTCCCTTCTCCTCCTTATGCTGTGGCTGGTCCTCCTGCTGCCCTGCTGGCTCTTCCTTTTGTTGCTGCTCCTGCTGCTGGGCTGCTCCCTCCACTTGTTCCTTTTCCATCTCTTTGGGCTGTCCCCATTTATCTTCCTGTTTCCCGGGGTGCAGGTGAAGCTTGTCTGCCACCTGCGCAGTGCAAATGTAGTTATAGTGTCAGGAGCAGCAAATCTACAAGGAAGGAAAATGCGTGCACTGAAAACCTTAGCTGCTGCAGGGCAGTTGCAGTTTCGCAACACGTGCTATTTAAATTCCATTGAATCGTACAGGTAAGCGCATTTTTATTTTTTATCTCTAAAAGCAATTTGAAGCATTAACTGTGTTTGTTTGATGCTCTTTTGTTTAACTTTCATGGGCTGTAGATCAGCAGATTGATTGTTGTGGAAGAGACAGGCCTTTGTGCATTTCCAACAGATATATTTGGTAACATGTTTTTCTAGTTTTTTCTCTTGGGTATAGACAAGTACAACGAAATGATGCAAGACCAGGGTTGTTGGCAAGAGCCAGCTTGAGATCTGTTCTGCCCGAGTCTTGAACAAAGAGATGTAGATAATTTTGCCTAGATACAGGCGTTTCTGGTTGATAAGAGCTGGTTGATAAGAAGAGAAAGAGATTGGCACACGCGTTGCACACATTTAAAGCGCCTGTCCATATTCTCCTGCTGCATAAAGTGCAACCCTTTTTATTCCCGTCTACAGCCTATAATGGCTAAGATGATACAGCGTGATCAATTTCAGTGTGATCAATTGATGATACAGTGTGATTAATTTCAGTTCCAAAGCATGTCTTTCTTTGGTTTCTTAACCGTTTCCAGCCAAGTCCTTTGACCTTTTCAGAAAGCACGCCCATCACCGATTTTGCACGTGTCTCTTGGTCATCTTCAGCCCCTTCTTCTGATCCTGCTGGCGCATGCTCCGTCATCTTTTCCTGCGTGGATCACGCATCATGGATGAATAAAAGATGCAAGCTGATTCAATGTTGCTAAAATGGCAGAGAGTCTTCATTCCTTAGTAAGTCTGTGGGTGATGACACGCGAAATGTGGAGATTAAATGGCTACGGCAAACATGGCATGCTACAGTGCACATATTAAAGCGGTGCTTCCTCACACTCGCATCAAAAGATCAAATTCGGTGAGCCAAATGCTTCACTCACTACCAATACTGGCATTTGTAAATGACACAAACAAAACACGCTTACCCCAGGCTGTTCTTTCTCTGGACCTCCTCTCTCTGTCTCTTGCTCAGATGGACCTGCTTCTCCCTCCTGTTCTGGCCCACCACCTGCTTCACCTTCTCCCTCTGCCTTTCCTCCTTCCTCCTCAGCTCCCTCTTCCTCAGACTCCCCAACCCCAAGGGTTTTCTCAGGGGGAGGGTGTGCTTCTCTGCAAGATATACGAGAAAGTAACGTTCAAAATGCAAAGGCTCACAATTCCCAGAAGGGTGAATTGTGCTTTTTTGAACAAGCATATGCTGAGCAATGCATCCGTTTTTGCTGAGCAATGTTGAGCAAGGCATAAGCTTTTTGCTGGAAAATATCCTTCATGCAGGGCATGCTTTCAATAAGAAACACATAGGGCTCCCTGGAAAGGTTTGGTAGGCAAAGGTGTTGAAGGGCGCGTTCAAAGTTTTTTGTTATAAAGGACCAAGCTCGAAGTTGATGCCATTCAAAAGGATCAGACCACAAAGGAGAATTGGTCCAACAGTAGCTCATCTGAACATTAAAATGCATTCTCACCTCCACTCCATGTCCACGTCCATTGAACCAGGCATGCCTGGCAAATCATCTGGGCTGATATCTTTGGGGGGGCCGGCTGCACGTCAATAAAGGAATGTGTTGTCCCTTGTGGAGTGTTTTCAATCAGCAAGCCATAAACAAAGCAGAAGCAATCTGTGATCAGATTCTGCCACAAAGTTGTGAAACAAAAAATGGTTGAGTCAGTTTCGAAGCAGAGTCACTTATCAAGAACCAGCAACTGAAGGTTTGGGACAGATATGCAAAACTAATTTTTCCTACTCACGACTAGTTAACTTGCGTTGCAGTGAAACTTGTACCTCCTAAAAATCCATGTAACATTCAGAATGAAGGTTGAAGTTTTTCTCGACGCAAGTTTTTCAAATTGTTCTTTGAAGCAAGGCCAGCAAAGGAACGCCACATCATAATTAGTTGCTACCACGCCTCTATATGCTATATGTCAAAGAATGAGTATAGTATCAACATGATTTCTGTTGATGCGGTGTCACATATTATCAGAGCAGGCATCAGGTTGCGCACTTGAACAGTGCGACTGATCCACAAAGATAATCACATGCTATCCCATAGTGGAAAATAAGTTGTTTTAAATTGGAAAAGCAACGCACTCACGAGGGTCTCCCAATATGACAGCGGCTCGCTCCACTGCGTCGTGCACAGTTCCCCGCACACGGTTTACCAATGAGCCCGCTACCATGCCTAACTCTCCCTGCAAAGCCGGTTGCAAGTGTCTACTTGATCCTTGATGGGTTGTGTGAGGTTTAACTGAAATACTGCGACAGATGTTTGCACAATTCCTGCCGTGTATACTGGACTACTTCACCACTACCAGCCACCTAACGGCCAACTGACCAATCCTGCATTGTTATAGTACGGATTGTCACTCCCTGGGCCCATATTCATGGTCTGGTCTGCGTGTATGTGTGTTGTGTGCGCATGTATTAAGGACACGGTTGCTGCATTTTGGTTATATTGTTATATTGCTATTTGATGAGACAACTATGTCTGTACAACGTAACCCTTTTCGTCAAATGGTAGACTTACTTGAATCCATAGGGGAGATTTCTTTGCCTGTGCATACAGAGCAATTGAACAGGAGCCATGGTGGAATGTTGTATTTTGCACGCATAGAGGCAGGAACTGCACACAGCAACTTGATATGCCTGGCCACTTATTCTTTGTTACCTGTAACATACTGCGGACTGGTCGGGTCTATTTTCTTGTACTCGCGTCCCTCCGTCTGCACGTTGCCAGAAGATGCGCACGGAGTTAAAACTGTTCATACCGTTAGTGTTATCAGTTGGAAGGTTTTGCACGACAGCCGATGTGCCGCCTGATGTGTATACCTTTAATGCTTCAGGTGAAATGCTGCCTGCCTCTGATCTGTCATCACCGCCATTGTTTGCTTTGCCCCCTTCTCCTTCCAAAGCTGGAGGCGCAGCACTTGCTTGAAATGAAGATGGGAGCCATGAACTGAGACTCAGAGTGGATTCCATAATCAAAATGGATGAGTAATACAAATGTTGTTACCCACTCGATCAAAAATCGACCAAAAAAATATTTATTTGTTTCATTATTTACACGAGGTTACAGACCACACATATTTCGACTTCGTAGGAGCCAGGCGAGTCCGAAGTTTCCCTTAGATTGGAGCTCTTCATCATGGCAGGAAGACGCAGGTCGGTGATAATAATGCTTTGTATATTAAACTTACGATTGAGAGGGTCAGTTCTGCTTCGTAACGTGATTCATTTGACGGCGGCGCGAGGCTGCTGTACACACGCAAACAATCACGGTTGCCCCTCTTTCATCCACCCCCCATATTATATTTGTAGTTTTGCTGAAGACAAGGAGGCTCTGTATGCGCCCCCTTCGCAAAATGATGAGGAGCCCTCCGGTAGGGACACGAGCAACGTGCAACCAAAAGTCACAGCAGCATGCTACTTTTCTACAGCCACGACTTGAAAATTAACACATGGATATTACAAGCAGCTCTCTGTAAGCTTGAGTTTGTTTTGGCTGTGTTTCACCCTGCACATTGCAGAAGTTGTAGCCACTACCAAGATAGGATTGGTAATATCAATAGACCGTTTCAAGAGAGAAAAAGAAAGGGTGGAATTGTGGTGTAGAGGGATCACGTGCAAAGGCGCCCACTAAGATTTTGATTTCTCCACATATCCAAAACCTGCCAAATCACCTTGAGGCCTTGGCCGCTGCGCTTTTGCTCGTTCAGCTGACTTAACCCTGGACTTATATTGTCAGGGTGGGGGATCTAGTGAGGATCTTTAACAAAGGAGGTGACTTGGAAATAACAGGGCCGAGCGTTGTCGCTCACATCAGGCATTCAAATATTCAAATACGCTCTCCAACCTGCACAAAACGTGAAGATATGATACCCTGTAAGAGGTGGCTGACACAATTCCCTTTAAATGTCACGTAACAAATTGTGTGCGTGCACCACAGCAAATGAGTCCACCAGCGTGATCGACACCCTACGTGACTTGTTTGTGCCAGAGGCCAAAGCTGTGGGTCACCCACAGCCTGCCGGTGGAGCCGCAGGTCAGAGAGTCGGGTAACAGCCTGTGGTCTTTCATCTATTTTGCAGGAGTGGCTGCTTGCGTTTTTTCAAGCCCATCGGTCACCTCACCTTGTTCCCATCCGTGATCAAAACACGCACAACTTTTTGAATAACAGGAGCCGGCACCCCAACCGGGGAGGATCGCACACAACGCACGCCAACTGCGTCCTATGGAGATGATGTTGGAATCCGTGACCCTCACTCATATATGAAGCATTATGAAGGGGGGCCGCTTCCTGCAGCTGGTAGGGCTCCAACTATCCACGTAAGTGTGTGTGTATGTGTGTGCGTGTGTGTGTGTTCACGTGCAGGTGGATGGGGCACAGTATGCCAGAAATCGCGCAAGGTTGGCTGGAACTGTGCATGTGCACTACGTAGGTGTGGGTGGGTGAGGTCACTGTATGCCGCATCACATGAGGCCAAAATTGTGTAAGTGCACAATAATGTAACCAAAGATATCTGTTTGCACCGCATGCGTTTTCCTGTGTGTGATTTCTGAGTATTATTCCTGGAGATCTTGAATTCTCTATATGTACGTCGTATGCACCATACAAATGTGTGAAAGGTGCTGGTCTACCTCCGGGCATGTGCTACCAGAATTACTGAGAGCATGCCCGTGCTGGCTCACTACATCCATCAATGAAAATGTAGAGAGTAGCACAAGATCTGGTGGCACAGCGACACTGAATTTATGCTATGTATGCTGTGCATCTTGTTGGGCACTCGTTCAGATAAAATAGCTTAAACACCTGGCTTGTACCACTGGGTATTCCAGATCGTTGCACATGAATTTGTGTGCGTTCATTTCTGTTCAAACACCCAGGCTGAGGTGAAGAAGGCGCAATCCAATGAGGAGAAGCCAATCAGCAAAGACGACACGCCTGAGCGAATGTTCATTGAAGAAATCATGGCAAAGCTCAAAGGTGTGGTGCTGTTGGTGCCAGTGTCCATGATATCATCATTTCAAGTACGTTGAAGAGGAGGCTGCAGGCAATGATGTAAAACACTATTCTTGCAAACGATAAAATCGCTCTTACAAAAGGGTTCTCTCTAAAGCTGGTTTTATAGCGTTTTTTTCTATCTGCAATGCATGTGTAATGCAGACCCAGAGACGACATTCAAACCTCTTGTAGTGCACAGAAAAAGATTTGTTACGAGCGTGGTTGTCCGACAGTCCTTGCCTTTTGTTCAAGCACTTGCTATTTCAAATCAGCTCCTGTGTGTAAGGCAGTGATGCATTAACACCTGACATGCTTGGCTTGCAGGCAGCCCAGAAGCAGCAGGCATTGCACGACGTGGCGTGGACGAGCCAGGGGGCTATATAGAAAGTCTTGGGAAGGACACATATGAAAGGGCCAGGCAAAACGCAACGGTGTGTCAGAAAAAAGTTAATGGCGTTTTAAAATTAGCAGGGAGTCTTAAGCTGTGCCTGCGCGTGTGCTGTTTATTCTCTATATCTCACCAAAACCAGCAATAAAGAAACTGTTCTGGGGTGTCACTGCCATGGAAGCAATCACTTTTCTACCTTTACTGCTCACAGTGCCTAAATTCAAGCTGAGTTACACTTTTGCAGCAGTTTCCTTTTAATCGTATTCTTGATCTGGCAACTACAGCAACGGGAATTGTGATCAACCACAGAGTGAACTTGTGTCTCACACACACACACACACACACACACGCACACGTGTTGTACACACGTGCCCTGTGCAGCATGGAATGGCTGCACTGCCTGATAAGCTCAGCAGAAGCGGGGAGGTGTGTGCCATGGTTTCATGACCGAGTGTGACAGCACGTGTCTTTGAACATGTTAGCTTAGACAAACCGCAACTCAGACTACCTCTCCGTTCTTGTTTGTTTTGAGCATTTTCTTTTCGAATATTTGCAAGCTGTTCCCAATATGCCATTCCGTCCCATCCGTGCATATGAAGCCATGCAATGACCCCGTTCACACACGCACGTAAACTTGTGCACATTCACACACATAAACTTGTGCCCATTCACACACGCACGTAAACTTGTGCCCATTCACACACGTAAACTTGTGCCCATTCACATAAGCTTGTGCCCATTCACACACGTAAACTTGTGCCCATGTACTAACAGGCTGTGGGTGCTGTCGCCTCGCACATTGGGCTGGGTGCTGTACACCTTGTGACCGACTTTCCAAAAAACCTAGCGCATGTGAGTGTATTACGCGTCAAGTTGTTTCACAGCACTCGATTACACAAAATTTCACAGATCGATCACACTGCATTTGATCAGGGTGCCAGGCCACTTATCAGTGCAGGCCGCAAGACGAAGCAATAGATCCAGCTTGTTTTGTACTAAGCACAAAAAAACATTCACACAACTGCCATTATATGAATAAACGAATGGCCTGCAAGTTAAAAGCTTACTATGCTGTGATGCACGGAGCAGGAACATGAACAAGAGAGCGCACAGCACAAAATGGCACGCGAACGTGGAGGTGGCGACATTGACAAGGCAAGTAAAAGTGACTACCATTCCTCTCAACAACCATCTCGGCTACCTATGTGCCTATGTGTGTGTTCCTCTGGATGAGTGGGTATAAGCTGAGAATGAATGCCAACAGGCAATTGACGGAGGCACACTCCATATTTGATTTGGAATGACGTCTCCTCAGGAATCGCCTCTGTTCAAGGCCAGCATTGAATTTGAGCATTACCAGGCCCCCAGCATATGCGTTAGATGTGGTGTAGCACCACAAGGCCTGGAGAAGCGCATGCAGGTGCAAGTGGGCTTAGGACAAGCTATGCTCTCGTTGGTGTGCAGGGCGCAGTTAACCCTTTTGACCCTCTCTCACCGAGTGCCAGTGCTCAAGCTCTGTACGGTACCGCAAGGATCGACCCCAAGCCAGGAGCTGAGTTCAGGTCTGAATAATCTGTACACTCACTGATAACACTTGAGCATCAGGCTGGTGCTTTGAGAGTTGCGCTTGACCTTCTGTGGATTGGAATTCCTGTTATCATTAGGTGAAAAAATCAACACATGATATAAATTATGGGCTTCCTGCTCTGCAGTGATCTGAGGCGGCAGCGCTTAGCTGCAAATCTTGCAGATCCAGACCCTGCAAGGAAGCACGACACACTTAAGGACAAGGTGTGGCTCTTCTCCTGCTACAGCCATTCCTTTTAATGTGTTCCTGTTTGCATGTTTGTTTGTAGCTGCCAGTTGTGGCAAATAGGATCAGAATTGCCCAAAGAAGGAGAGAACATGAAAACGTCAAGATTGGAATGTCAGGGTTGGGCTGTAAATAACCCATTGAAATTTCAAGTTACCAAAGCCTTGCGTGGATTAGATTTCGAGCAAGTTGAATTGTGCCAGAAGACGGTTTTTTGTTTTTGTGTGTCTTTTCTTGCGCGCCAAGCTTGACGCCTGTGTTGTGGTCTGCATGCAGTGGCTGTATCCATGGTCGAAGGATGCAGGAGATCCTGCCAACGCCCAGAAGATTGCAAAATCCTACAACGAGTACAGGTAAGTTGGGAAATCAAACTAGTATGCAATTATTTAGTAAAGAGGTCTCGACCTCAGACACGAGGCCATCAAAACACTGCAATGGTTGCTTCCAACTATCAAGACAAGTCTGGAATTTTCACTTGCATAATGCCGTTCTAATTTAGCAGAGCATTATGTGATCTTCTAGACATTCCTTCAATTCACAACTTGCGCTGCCTCCTTTTAGCAAGAAGTTAGCAAGAGGTTAACCTTAATCAGAAACTAGCTCGTTTCAAACTCAAAAAGTTGAAAGCCCAGCACAACAGGCTCACTGCCATCTCGAACATACATCTGCACTCATAAGAGCTAAGTATGAACTCGTTAAAGAACACCAGCCAGAAAGAGTCAATGTGTGGGTGCCTTGGTACAACTTAGCCACCTTGCCCATATTGATTATTATGTTTATTGCCAGCGCAGTGTGTGTGGGTTGCCTGGTGCGGCAGCTACGCAGCCTTCCCCCTTGCTGTGCTATCAGTACGGCAGAGATTCCTGTTGTGCTTCATTTCAGAAAGTGAAAGTTGCTGCGCGTATTAAAGAGAGAAACGGTAACATATATAGATACTGGGGGCCATTTTTGTGTTTCATATTTCAACATGTGCTCAGATGTGCTCCTGAAGTCTTACTCATAAGCCTCTTTTCTGGACAATTCCTGCTGGTCTCAAGATATTAACGTCCAGTACTCACCGTGGGAATTCAAAAATGACCTTCCAGCAAACAGGAACATAGAACTTTCTTCAGAGACGGATGTGATGGTACCCACCCTTTACAAATTTCAAGGGCCACAAGCTGCTTGCATTGCAGCAATAGTGCAGTCCTACCACATCAGTCTCTAACAACCTAATTGTATGTCATGTTTCAAAGGCAGGAGAAGGCTCAGCTTGAAGAAGAGCAGAAGGAGGCAGAGCAGCAGGAAAAGGAGCGAAAGAAGGAGGAGGCAGAGCAGCAACAGGAGAAGGAGAAGGGGCAAAAGCAGGAGGAGGAGGAAAAGGCGGGTGGGCATGAAGGGGATGGTGAGTACAGGGGGCTGAGGCAGAAGCTTGGCAATCTGTTCCTGGGGGGGAAAAAGGAGGGTGAGGGCAGGGTGGTGGAGGGGGAGGAGGCAGAGCAGGGTGGTGGAGAAGAGATGAGGGGTGAGCAGTCAGCAGGGGCAGCGGAGGTGGCACCTCAAGAGCCTGCAGGGGAGGAGAGGACAGGTGCATGTGTGTGTGTGTGTGTGTGTTTGTGTGTGTGTGTGTGTGTAAGTGCAAGCCTGTAGTGGTGAGTTCTATGTTTTGACGTGCGCTGCTGCTATTGCTGTATCAGACATGCAGCATTCAAAAAGGTTGCAGCCCATGATCAGTGGTGTGCCTTAAATAGCGAACCACCCCCCCTGCATGCTTATAGATCAATGCATCCATTGTCGTACGCTAAAAACACAGTATCCCTTGTCGTACGCTTAAAACACAACATCCCTTGTTGTACACTTGAAATACAGCATCCCTTGTCGTACACTTGAAACACAACATCCCTTGTCGTACACTTGAAACACAGCATCCCTTGTCGTACGCTTAAAACACAGCATCCCTTGTCGTACACTTGAAACACAACATCCCTTGTCGTACGCTTAAAACACAGCATCCCTTGTCGTACACTTGAAACACAACATCCCTTGTCGTACGCTTGAAACACAACATCCCTTGTCTTACACTTGAAAAACAACATCATTGTCGTACACATGAAACAATAGTATACAACCTGTCCACAGGATCTCCTAGTGGTTTGGAAGAGGAGGGAGCTGCAGGTAGGGTTGGTCCTTGCGTGAGTATGTATGGATGTGTGTGTATGTATGTATGTATGTGTGTGTGTGTCTGGCTGTAATTACGTGAAAGTGCTACTGCACACATTCTTGGGCAATTGCTGTGTGCAAGAAGCTAAAATAGAGCTGCAGGTAGGGGCAACGCAGCTGACAGTGTTTCCTGCTCTGCAATGGTGGTGATTGCTTCAATGTGCCGTATGAAAGATTTAAGTTACGAATTGTAATTTGCAAGGACAACAAACGTGTTGGCAGAATTAAGTCTCGAGTGTTATTGTTCGTATTTTTTATACGGTCAGCAGCTCCTGTGCTACCCTGCACATATGAGTGGCTTTACATGTGCACAGACACTTTTACACATACGCCTTAGCTTGTGGCCTTCAGTTCTTTTTGTTGCTGCTTTTTTCCTGATCTTTCCAGTCCCACAATAATTGTTCAAGTGTTTCTTGACTGGCCGTGAAATGCCGTGCTAACCTGCAAAAGCTGTGACTGGCCGTGAAATGCCGTGCTGACCTGCAAAAGCTGTATCTTCTTCCACCATGGTAGCGGGTTTCAAGCTGAGCTTCATGTGCAGATAGCTCAAGGTCTGTCTCAGCTGTGAAGTTTTCTATCTCCCCTTAACCTTGTAACACGCCAAAACCAAATCATATCCTACACACGCAATGCTGGGTATGTGTGAAGGTGCCATGGGCAAAGGAGGCGTGGCTACGCAGGTGATGCGAGCTGTAAAGGGCGTGGGGCTTGATCGTGGTGTTGAGAACAGAGAGACTGGGGAGGAACAGCCAGGAGCGCAGCAGGAAAGCGGTGAAGGGGGGGGGAGCTACGTCAGCCCCACAGACGAGATAAATGCAGCTGAAATCAAAAGCAGCAAGAGCCTGGAAGCGAGTGAGTGCAGTGAGGGGTAACGGGGAGTGTGCATTTAAACCCATGTGTGCGTGCGGCACGTGTAGGCAAGTGTGCAGGTATGCGTTTTTGTGGTTGACATTTACTTGGAAGGCGTGCTGTGTTGATCAAACAACTTGCTTAAAAACAATTACCGCTCAAACATGATGCAGTTCCGGTTTGTATAAGGAATGTTTTTTGCTACATGCCCTGCCAGACAAAATAGCTGATGCAAAAGAACCCACCTGCATTCACATTGTGATGCATTTCTTGTCCCAGTACTCACAAACTCTCCAGAGCAGTTGGGACTGAGTATACTACGTCTTGATCTATCTATCAAATTGCAGGTGCCACGTTTTCGGCGTGACTCGGATTGCACAAAGGTACGACGGCTGTTTGGTTAGAAATGGCCATAAACCCAACAAGAGTCTGTACCTGGGATAAAAATGGTTGCTGCGATATGAGTACAACCATTTGACGTCTCTGTGCATAGACACACAGAGTAAATGTAAAAGACGCTCCTCTGTCCAAAGAAATTGTTGTCTTTCCTGATGCTGCTCCAACTGACCAACATGTCCATTCCTTAATATAATCCTGCAGAGCACCGTCCAGGACCAAAGGAAGGCTGTCTATGGACAAAATATAAGAGCTACCAGGCCTAATTAGAGCGTGTTTGTGCGTACCTATGGGAAGTGGCAATGAGAGGAAGTGTTAGCTTAAGACAACTGAGTTTAAACGCTTTGCCTGACCTTTTTGAATCCTCAGTGTGTTAGTGTTTGTGTGTGTGTGTTTGTGTGTGTGTGTGTGTGTGTGTAGTGTTTGTGTGTGTGTATGTGTGTTTGTGTGTGTTAGTGTTTGTGTGTGTGTGCATGCGTGTGTGTGTGCGTGTGTGTGTGAGTGTATGTGTGAGTTTAAATGCTTTGCTCTTGTCTGACCTTTTTGGGTCCTCAGTGTGTGTGTGAGTGTGTGTGTGCTTCAACGCTTTGCTCTTGCCTGACCTTTTTGAGGCTCAAGGTACACCCAGGCACTTTGGGTATTGCCTTTATCTGCTGCCGAGGAGTGCAGAACTGATGTTCCTTTGTATACATAAGTTGCTATGCATGAGACCTCTAGTATATTTGCATACGCTTCAGCTTTAAAAGCAAATTTTTACCACGTTTGTTAGATCCAGGAACATTCTGCTGCATCTGATTCTTGTCTGCATCCCAGCCAAAGCATCAGTACGTCATTGATGAACAACATGTATCCCTTGCGCTAATCCAGAAACGATGCCCTTCATAGATCAATGATGAAAGCAGGTACGTATCCAAACAGTATCTCAAGTGCCTCTGCACAATAATGCCTCTGCTCCTCCTTTGTGCGCACCCTGCTTTGCACCACAGATTAATCTTTCCCATTCATTTCTAATTGTAGTCAAGTCTTACGTTGGCATATTGGCTACACACACTACAAAGTCAACCACTATCTATTTTGACATTGTCAATACCTCCATCAAAACAGCTGGATCTGAGGGAACCCCCCACATAACACCTACTGGCTTGCTAAGAAGGACAATTTTGTCAGATCATTTAAAACCACTCATCACTTATCCCTTAAACAAGGCCCAGTCTCCTGCCTTATAACTCTGACACTTATCAATATATTGCAACACCCTGCAAGCACACATACACCCTTTCCACAGTACTGCTAGACCCTTACTAGAAACTACACTGACAATGGAGCCAGTAGACGCTTACATGTATAATGATGTTGTCAAGGCTAGTTGCATCATTATGAAATACAGAACAGGAGCCCTGTACAGCCTAAAACGTGCAGTATGCTTAACAAGTATGACCTGCCTCCTTTGCCCACAACTGCACATCCTTTCTGGGTGCCGAGACACACACACAAATAAGGAATATGATTGTGAGAGGCATGGTCTAGCATGCAGCGTGATCATGAAAGCCATCAGCAAAACAGGCCCCCTCTTGCTTTGTCTCCATGGGTATGGGCAGCAGCAAACAGCTGGCTATGCAGAATTGCCAGATCCCCCAAATCACTGAAACCAGGGTTGAACCAACTGGCTTTTTTCACCTAGCTTTTCAGACAAAAATAGGTTTACCATCTGCTGTCCAGCTGTCCAGGTGCTGTTGCTCCATCTCCGCTAAAGCAAAAAAGCAATAGACGAGTAATGGAGGGGGTTGGAATCTTAGAAGTGGCAGGGGAAAATGGGGGGAGCACCTCAGCAGCGCCGCCAACCATCGGCAAACCCAGCTTCCCCAGACAGCAATAACCCAAAGATATCAGCATACTTCAATGTGGCATCATCGAGATTAATTACTCTGGGGACACTAGACAGTGTATCTGAGTGAAGGCAGTGAATTTGGTAGCCAGTTACAGAAGAGGCACCTGTCTTCCTTGAGGCGCATTCTTGGAGTGAAGAACAGCACAACAAATTGGGCGGTGCTTAGAGAGTGCGGTCAAGAGCCCTTGCAATTTTTCTGGTTCCGTGCTTCCATCAGGTTTTTCAATAGCATGTTTAATTCCAACAGTGAGACTCTACGTCGTGTGCTGAAGGCAGATTTGTATCTTGCTTCTTTTGATAGTTCTTGCTGGTCTGCTCAAGTCTCGAATGCGTTCAATGGAATGCAAGGTAGTGCAATGTTCAAACAGAAAATGCTGAGAGCCACACAGGTTCCCATGCAAGA
>Ga0307968_1000926_pt1 | contig 22876 bp, 15 predicted proteins | sample OrgLakmetagen650_FD_201834 | JGI IMG/M metagenome (GOLD analysis project Ga0307968, IMG submission 201834) | Saline water microbial communities from Organic Lake, Antarctica - #650 | ecosystem: Environmental > Aquatic > Non-marine Saline and Alkaline > Saline | place: Antarctica: Organic Lake...
GTCTGTCTGTCTGTCTTTCTGTCTGTCTGTCTGTCTGTCTGTCTGTCTGTCTGTCTGTCTGTCTGTCTGTCTGTCTGTCTGTCTGTCTGTCTGTCTGTCTGTCTGTCTGTCTGTCTGTCTGCCTGTTTGTGAGTACGCATTTGCAGTAACTCAAATCCAGCACACCCTTCTCACAAGGTTCCTTTTCACATTAGTCGTAAGCAACCAACCTGCTAACTACCCTAAACCAACTGCGTCTTATTCATGGTACCAACACAAAGCTTTAACCAATTTCAACAAAAAGCAAGTCCAACTTGGACTGCTTTGCCCCTGCCTCCAGACAACACCCACCTGCAATTCTGGGTTGCACATCTGTTTGCTATGTCCCACATCCGAGCGGCAGCACGCAAACATTGCTCGCACACATGGCTCCCATACCTTAGCTGCAAGGTTTGCAATGCGCATGTGTGTGTGTGCATGCGAGGGCGTGTGTACACATGTAATGAGTACTGAGTGATGAGCATGTATGGAAGTGCAAAACCTATTACAGGTTGCGGCTTTACAAGTTGCTGTGGTACAATTCATTCACGCGGGTACAGCCAGACTGACACGCTGAGACAACGCTGTGCCAGTGCCAGCTACAATCTATGTGCGCCACAGGCTTGCTGTGTGGCTGCATATGTGCAAAGTCTGGAGTGCACATACCTTACCTATATGGCAAGGGTAACGTGTTGTGTACGTGCCTTCACGTTTACTTATGTGATTACCAATACCACTGTCGTGCCTTGGCAATTGTTTTGTCCCCTTATCTCGTACTACTGTTACGTAAGCGCCAGCTGGTCGACAAGATAAAAACACAGACATACACACACAAACACATGCGCACACTCTCGCGCACCTGACGGATGTCCAAGCAGCGCACACAACGCGTCAGGGAAACAGCTTTCCCACACTTGGCGTGACCCCTCCTGCCCACTCATGGCTAAGTTAGCAAGCGCCTGTGTGTGTATGTGTGTTGCAGTTTGGTTTAGACCGAGAAGGCATTGAGAAGGGAAGCTGACCTTTTGAGCATATCTAACAATAAGGCACGCAGACTATAACTATAAACTATAAGGCATATTGGAGGGAAGCTGAAGAGGCACGCACACAAGCTGGGACATCAGAGGCTTGACGCACAAAAATAAGACCATGGCTTGAGAAAGAGCTGTTGTGTACATTGAGCCAGAGGCCGACAATGCAATGATCAACTACGAGTTGCAGCAAGGGAATGATACCAAGAGCTGAAAATAGCGACGCTGCGGCTGAGGCACATGACATGCCTCACTATTTTTGCGTACATGACATGCTTCACTATTGTTGCGAGCATGACATGCTTCACTATTGTTGCGTACATGATAGGGGTTGGCCAGAACCATATATATATATATATATATATATATACGCCGCATATGACCATATATTTGATGAATTCCTTGCAAAAATACTGTATATACACCGTATATGTGTGTGTTGCGTGTATGTGTGTGTGTGTGTGTGGGTGTGTGGGTGTGGTTCTGGCCAACCCTATGCATGAACATTACCTGTGATAAGATGGTTAGCAGGAGCACTTCAGAACCCGCTGCAGCCAAAAATGGAACTGGGCCTACAGACTGCTTCTGTTCCTCATGCTTCTGTTGCTCTTGCAGTCCATGCTGGTCTTGCGGCTGCAGCTCCTTCTGAACCTTTTGAGTTACCAGCTGTTCATCTGAGAGGGTGCCAGGATGGGAGGGGGGGTAGAGCGTGTACGAGCTGTGCTGTGGCTCTGTATGCCCAATAAAATGCTGTGGGGAGGCACCATCACGACGCTGTGGCAGGGTTAAGAAGCCACCTTGCTGCGGTGATGACGTGACAGACAGGCTTGCCATTGCGGTGTCCGGGCAGGACTCTGCATGGGAGGTTGATGCGTGCGCGGCTAGCAACGCAGGCACAAGGCGTGCCAAGGCTTGTGGGGCTCCTACAGTGTTGCAAGGTGGGGCACTGCAGCTTGTCTCAAGAGAGGGGTGAAGTGTGGCGTACTGCAGCTTGTCTCAAGAGAGGGGTGAGGAGTGGGGCACTGCAGCTTGTCTCAAGAGAGGGGTGAAGTGTGAAGTCTTAAGAGAGGGGTGAGGAGTGGGGCACTGCAGCTTGTCTCAAGAGAGGGGTGAAGTGTGAAGTCTTAAGAGAGGGGTGAGGAGTGGGGCAGTGCAGCTTGTCTCAAGAGAGGGGTGAAATGTGAAGTGTGAGACAGGTGTGAGCGTGGGAGCAGCGTGCACAGGTGCAAAAGTCTGCATGTGCAATTCAGCGCATGTTTCAACGAACACTGGCTTTGTAGCTGCAAATGCAACAAGCAAAGGTGCGAACAAGGCTCACGTGCTGGCATTATGGCTGAAAGGAGAAACAAGGAGGGGAAATGAACAAGGAGGGGAAATAAACAAGGAATGTATTGCTGCCATTGTAACTGATGCTAAGAGCTACAAGGATAAGAGGTTGATGAAGTGCCTTTATGAGGTTCATTGGCAATAAACTTGCATGGGGACATTTGCGCACGAAGGACAGCAGCACAACCTGAGAAGCATCGTGCTGAAGTTATCTATGGGTTAGCTGCAGCGAGAGTAAAGTAAGGTGGTCCATAATAGATGTCCTCCAAGCATCAACTTACCGGCAGCCAAAACTGTGGATACAGGGCCTGGCCCAGAGGCAGGTGCGCCCCTCACAAGGCGCAGCAGCGAAGCCAGTTGGGCAGGGTCCCTGTGCATGAGTGTGCGGAAAAAGAGTGGTCTCTTTGATTGAGCAAAGAAAGCCTAACAAAATTACTGCCAGTAACAAGTTGACCAAGTTACCATGTGGAAGCAGGCATGCTGTGCAGCCAACGCACAGCATGCTGCAGACGTAAGCAAGCCTCGTTCTGTTCTGTTGTCTGTGCTGCCATGTCCTGCAGCCAGCGAGCCAAAGCAATGCCGTCTGGGGCCTCAAACCCAAAGAGTGACCACAACTATAACCTAACCAGAATAAAACTAAATCAGCAGCTGTTTGACTGCCCAAAGTACCAGTCGTTTTTATATATTAGATAAAGGGGAGGTGAGTGAGAATGACGCCCCCACCTGGCAAATGCCATAACTGCAAATGCCAAAACAGGCTACACACATTGAAATATAATTCGATTGAGCTGCTGTATTACCACTCTAAGGATGTGCCGATTTCCAGGGCATGCCGCGAAGGCACATGTTTGCCCCTGTCGCCACCATCTTCAACTCCTTGTAGCTCAACCAAACATATAGTTAATAAGTGTATTAATTAACTGACCCAGAGAACGAAAACCGGTGCTCAAATTTGGAGTTCAGCACTTGGCAAATTCATTCCCTGCCTGTCCTGCTGTGCTCCCCCCTGATGGCACCTTATACAGCACATGGATTATTTTTTCAAATTTCAAATGTGACCACAAGGGATGACTTGCATTTGGAACTGTGGTATGAATTTATTATTATTTGTGTTTTTTATTTAGGCTAGCGACCTTCCCCTTTTAGTTTGTTTCTATCCAAATTGCCCAACAATTTTTGAGGATCCATTATAGATTTCAATATAATTTTTCCAAAAGTGCTCACAACTTCATTCCAACTTTTTGTGCTTTCTTGCAAAACTTACGCGGTTAAGCACACCTATCACCTATATTAGTTATGAAGCATGGAGCGGTCTTGGCTCATTTGCACACGTGGCTACTGTGGCAATACTGCATACGACAGACCCTCGTAGCGTAGCGTAACCATAGCGTATTGTGCAACCCCGGGTAAGCAAGTTTCAACTTCACATCTCCCCCATATTATTTATTTTAACGTTCAGTAGCATAACAGAATAAAAGTGGCTGGATTTTGGCCATACCAAATTTCCTTATCCTCTCTTCTCGCGTCCAAGGAAAAAGACATGCAGACATGCAGGGACTGGGAATGAAGGATCATTACTCCATTAGTACATTCACATTGCACTTACAATAGGGTGATTCATTAATGATTTAATTAATCGTGTTTGCGTGCACTTCCAACAAGTGATTATCTACCGTGATTCTAAATTAATTTTAATCCTCGGGGGAGATTGATTAGGACAAATTTATTCGTGACTAAACCCTGAGTGGTAATCAAACGTCCCAAGTGGTTAATGAAAGGCTGGGAAAGCTCCAGTTGAAGAGCGAATACATGTTTGGAGAAGTTTCCAGCTGGTCAGTCAAAGGCTACGGTCAGGTTCCTAATAACCCACGGGTAACCGGTCATAGGATGTTATTGCCAGCGCTTTCCAGTGCATGCAAGCAAGCGCATTGCTAGCATTTCTGGAGTTCCAGCCCTTCCTGATTCTACTGTATTATAATAATTGCGTTAACATTAATCACCTATTGTAAACACAAAGTCAGCAGTTTTTTTTTGGGTTTGCTGGGTAAAGGTAGAATGGGTGAGACCAGATCGCAGCTAAAGAGGGCATTTAAAACAAAGCAGCAAGGGGACGTCCCCTTGCAATTGTTGGCTACGATGAGAGATGCGCAGCTGCTGGATAAGATCTCTGTCTTGACCCAAGCAGGGGGTCGTTCAATATAAGCAATTTGTCGCCCGTATGTATGCATAGGCGCAAATTGGCAGACCTGAAAAACGGGGACAATTACCGGGAGACCATAATGAGCTATGGAACCTGAAATGCAACCTTACAGGCCTTTTAGCATTTATACCTTAAGTCGTGTATGCATATGCTAGCTGTAATTTGCATATTTGTATGTGGGTATACTTGTATTTTCTGCTGGCTAGCCCACCATCATGCTGGAATGTTTGCTTGTACCTAATAGTCATCTGCTTATAAGCAGGAGCATAAGCAGAAGCTCCAGCTGATATAAAACAAAACAGAATAAGACATCTCTGGTGTCAACAGATTTAACGCGACCACAAGGGAAGGAGAAACAGTTGGTCGTAGCTAGAAGGGTGCCTACAAGCCCTTGCCGCAAAAAATAATTAATAGGCCGCCACTTAAAGAGGGTCAGAGGGACTTTAGTGAAGCAACCCATCCAGTCTGCAACCCTGGCTGTGATTGTTATCAGCATGTAAGTAAGGCGTTTATTCATTGAATGATTAAAGCACTTGATATTGCGAAAATTCAGACCTAGATTTGAAGAGGTCTGTCGGTTCTGGTGTGCTCTTTGAAAGTGTGCTTACAATCACTCCAAGCAACACTGCTTTGAGTGCTGCTTGTTTTGATCCATGCTTTTAACGAGAATGAAAAAGAAAGATCACGTAGGCAGTGGAAACCACTCTTCACAGTCGATTAAATAAAGGAGCCAGTTTGTGATGAGCACCATTTAAGTTTGCCGCCATAAAAGAAAAAAGAATAAAGACCCTTTGTAATCCAATTTCACACCAAAAGCAATTGGCCTTCAGAAAATCACCCGAGTCCATTGGACGAGGGTTCCACAATATCATTGGGGATTAAAAGGGTTGCGAGCTTGGCCAGAGACCAGCTTCTGATGATAGTTGGTATCAGAAAGGGCGCGCATCAGATATGGACGAATTTTGCAGCGTGATTAATAGAATGCTCGTGGAGCTTTGAAGCAGGTTTCTTACCTTTTGAGAATCTAGACCCAAGTCTTTGTACGGCCCCAACGTCTGAGTGTTGTAAGCGGTTCCTCTAAAAATGAGGCGTTAAAACTGCTCGTTTGAGTCCGTTAGCTGCTAAGGTTTGGTTTGGTTTTTGCTGCATATTGCAGCTTGCATTAATCATGCGTAAAAAACATGGCAATCCGTGGTGTGAGTGGTAAGATATTGGTGGAAAAAGATTGCTGCTGTAACGATCAATGAGTTACTATTTTGATTATATATTATGAGGCACCTCTTGGCGCCTTCATTTGTCGTACCTCACGCCTGTTGGCTTGCATTTGTGCAGCAATTAAGCTGCATTCCCCAAGGTTCCTGGTCTGAATACTAGGCTGAGACTTGTCAAAATGCGGCAGTCTAAGCTGTGATGTGGTAGGAGGACAAGATGAGGCAGAGGTGTCTCTAGCGGCCATCATCACACAGGCAACCTCACTCTTTCACTCTATTGCGGCCCACAGAGCCCACAGAGCTGCAGATTTACCTGACTCAATTTCAGGGCAAACAGTGCAGTATGCGAACCATTATAACATTCCACAGATCAACAGTCACTTTTTTTGGCCAAAGTCTTCTGCCCATGCCCATATTTATTTCACTATGTTCATTAAAATGGAATAAAAGCGGCTGGATTTGGCCCATGCCTAAACTCTCTTAGTATGTACGTACGGAATCTGGCTAGCCCACCGTCATGATGCTGTAACATCCTGCCTAATAATCAGTATAAGCAGTTCCTGATATCAGGGTGCCTACGTACGAGCCCTTATTGCCAAAAGTAAACTACAGGCCGCCACAAATTAATGAGGATTAGAGGGATTGTAGCGAAACAGCCCAGTCTGCAACTTCGGAATCATTATTAGCACGTAAGCAAAGCATATATTACGAAAATGCAAAACCCTGACATAGATATGACAGAGGCCTGCCTGTGTCCTCTTTAAAATGCAAAGCCCTGACTTAGATATGACAGAGGCCTGTCCGTGTGCTCTTTAAAATGGTGCTTACTATCACCCCAAGCAACATTTCTTGAGGTGCTACCTGTTTTGATCCATGTTTTTAAGAAGAAAAACAAGGGACGGCCACGCAGGCATCGGAAATTACTCCCCACACAGCCCCACAATTGAGGAGAAGCCGTTCAAGTGACGCGTGCCATAAAGGTCTGCAGCCGTAAAAAGAGAAAAAAAAGATCACTGGGGATTATAATTATAATCAACAGGGTTGTAAGCTTGGCTTGAGACCGGCTGCTGATGAAAGTTGGTAGTAGTACTGGAAGGACACGTGGAGCTTGGAAGCAGGTTTCTTATTAACTCTTTAAGAATCAAGACCAAAGTCCTTGAGGGGTTTTAGTGTAGGCGTATTACATAGGTCAAGGGGAGATAGCAAACTCCCTACCACGAGGCTGAAATGAACCAAAAGCTGATAAATAAAAAGGGAGCAAGAGAGACAGGCTGGAAGAAATAAAAGAAAGTAGGGGGGGCAACTAGGTTGATGAGAAGAAGGGCAAAAGGTATACGAGAAGGTCAAGCACGGGAAAGAAAGAAGGAAGGAAAGCCTGCGTACTTTGACGCCTATGTAAAAACCCGTAAAGCATCTGAAACGGGTGGAGGTAAGAGCCTGTTGTTGTCTAAAAAGCTGGGAGGAAAGAGCCACTTTGGTACGATCTTGGTTTCAGCATAAAAGGGATCGGGGATTTTTGCAAATAGCCAACCGTTTGCTGCTTCCTACTATGCCCACGGAGCAGGATCCTAGGGAGCCAGTTTTGCTGATGGCTTTATAAACTATGCTGCACGCGAAGTGATGTTCCTCAGTAGTAATATTTATTATTTGTGTGTGTGTTGTGTTTTCATCCAGAAAGGAAATGCAGGGCACTGTCTAGTTGAGGACAGGGGAGGGGGCAAACTAGGCTAATCGAGCGCTTAACCCATATACTAAACACTAGGTAGTACCGCATGCTTTTGTGTGTCCGCCAAGCCCCCCCATATTTGTGTGTTTAACGTCTCCTCCCTCTCCACGCAAGAAGGAAGCAATGGCTCAACCAACGCACTGAGGAGATGGACTCAAACAAGTCTGAGATAACAAGCGAGTTTGTTACAAGAGGACCATCTAAACTGGCCAGATAACCAAAATAACCGTAAAATCGTTGCTCACAAGAAAAGAAAAGAAAAACTACGCAGGGGTGATAACATCACAAGCATGGATTAAGGAAACGGAGACGTTGCTGTCGGACAGCGAAGTACTCACGCTACCAGGCGGATTCGAACCCGCGACCCCAAAGAGTCTGGCCTGACCACGGGCCACTAGGCTTTCAGGGCAGCTACCCATCGCTCACATTATAAATCCCAAGGGGAATCACATGTTCGTCCATGCCACTGATTTAGCATGACAACAGGGTTCCTGTTCTGTATTTCATAATGATGCACTCGGTTTAAGGAAACATTCCACCTTGTTAGGTCAGCGTTGCAAGCGGTTCCAGTGGCAGTGTTGTTAAGGAAGGACTGGTAGTACTCATGGTACTTTGCTAGCAACAGTATCAGCGTCACCAAGTACGCAGGCTTTCCTTCCTTCTTTCGTTCCCGTGCTTGACCTTGTTTTTACGTAGGCACCAAAGTACGCAGGTTTTCCTTCTTTCTTTCCTGTGCTTGACCTTCTAATATACGTTTAGCCCTTTTTCTCATCAACCTGGTTGCCCTCCCTTTTCTCTTTTACCTCTTCCAGCCTACATCTCTTGCTCCGGTTCAAAGTTCATTTCAGCCTCGTAGCAGGGAGATTTCTACCTCCCTTTGTCCTATGTAATACGCCAACATCAACAGTACGGATATTTTGCAGGGCATCGTGATAGTTGGATAGTTACCAGAGTTTATAGGAGAATGGCCAAGCCGTGTTTAGATGCGTATGGTGTCACGCCCAATCAGTGGCAGCAACGAATATAGAACATAGATAGATAGTAGTATAAATACTACCGGCATGGATAAGGAAAGGATGTTGTTTTGTGTTCTGCACCAGCGATGGATGTAGAGACAACATCCCACCTAGAGAATAAAAATAAGAAGTTTTTCAGTGGGGGTCAGGGGGTTGAGAGGCAGAAGCCTGCACACCACCAGGAGTATTGCTCAGATATTTGCGGGGGTTGTGTTTAATGTCTCGCCTCGTCTGTACAATTTTTGTTGCGGATCTGATTGCATGTAGGCGTTATTTTTTTATGGCTGTTGTGGCAAGTAGACCAGTAACTGCAAGGCTGTGGAGTGGGTTCCTTGTGTGGCTGCTGTAGATGGTGCCTGTTGCTCTAAGCAGGATAGTGTGAAGGGTTTTGCGATGTCCGAGTAAGCGAGGCATTAGCAGCATTTGTTGTTCTCGTGCCTTTTCTGCTTGTTGAGTCTCTTAATTTCATAGCCATGTATGGATTGGCATCTCCACCTGCTAGGTTATCACGAGCAAGGGTTCAGAGAGGGCATCTGTCAATTCCTGCTGATGTCAGGGTGTATTAGTGTAGCTTGTTTTGCGTTTTTGCTGCTCTGTATTTTTTATGTGTGGGATTTGTAGGTTTAGAATGGTGGTAGGTATAATGCATTACAATGGTATTTGGTCGCTAAAGTAACCCAGTGTAAATCCTCAAAAAAACTATCACCACCGGCGTTGACTTAAGAAAAGAAAAACTAAGCAGCCAGGCAGTGAAAACTGCTCCCCACAAGAAGATTTAATCCCTTATTTGTGCTTTAATTTCACTTTAGCCCATCGTCTTTCTTTGGCGTCACAGGCAGCCAATAAAGAAAATTGATGTGTGTAGTGCTGTGTTGATGCTGGAGTAGGATGCGTAAGTAGGTATCTCGCACGGCAAATCAAAGCTTGTCTCACAGTCACAGCCACATCAAAAGTGTTCGCTTGGTAAAACTGAGGCAGTCCGTGTGTCCTGTCAATGTGGGGCAGCCCTTCCCTTGACAGACTCTACAAAATTTGAAATCTACTAGTAGCGAGCTACCTTACACAATACGGACAAGGATGACCTCTAACAGCAAAGGCTCTTGTCGGTGTGAGATCAGGCGCCTCTTTCCGCCAAAGCTCGGTGGACGTGGCTCAACCTGCGAGGTATTTTTATCACATTCTAGGTTCTCTTTCACGAGCAGCCTGTTCCAATCTCCAGATTGAAGTTGACGCTTTGCCCAATTTGCATATGTTTGTGATTTGCATATTCATGAGATAAGCCATGCACTTCTTGTGCTTCCCTAGCCAGTGACAGCATCCCAGGAAATATGTCCAGAGAGTCCTAGGACATTATAAATGTATTTCAACTTCAGGGGTTTATTTTAACTTGTTTGAGGTGTTCCCAAATTCTGTCCAAAAGTACTTTAGTAAAAAGTTTTCGCCAAGGTCAGGAGGTCAGGAGGCCTGGAGGAGGAGGAGGGAGGAGGGGGGGGGGGGGGAGAGCACCCCCAAGGATAACAGCCTCATACTTTGCGCTTAGAGAATGTGTCAAACTCTTGAACACATGTGCAGATTACAAGTGGTACATTGAAAGCAAGCATTTCTTTGTGCATTTCGTGTGTTGAGATCCTTCAGGCACGTATATTGCGGTAAATGAAAACCTATATCGATCCCATCATCTACCCATCACTCCTCAATCAGCACACCCTGCCTGTATCATAATCGAAAATTTGACCCATGACCAAGGCGATAGGAAGATCATCCTGACTTGACAAGACACACACATCTGACTCACCAGGTCGTCCACCCAGCCCTCTTGAGGCGGCACCAGAACCCTACGTCTGCCTCCCACTCTCATACCCTCCAGCATGGGTTGTGCTGCTTCGGGCAAACTTCCTGGGTCGCCATAGCGAAAGCGGTACACTGCAGTTGCCAATAATTAAATTATAAACCTTTAAAATACTCCATGCTAACTGCGCAGGACTCCATATGGAACCTATGTGAAACGCTGCAGCAAGAAATTGCTGAATTACAGAGGAGTTTACGCTACCCGGTTCCAAAGTGGCTTCCTTTTCTTGACTGAGGTGGGGAGTGGTTTTCACTGCTTGCGTAGTTTCTGTTTTCTGGCTTATCATTGATTGCTATGTGTACAATGCTTTGCGGCACTGTTGCAAAGTCACATTTATGATAGCTGCACGCCGTTGCTTGCCCACACAGAAATATAATGCGTACTTTAGAAAGTGCGATTCATAGTTCAATGCCTTGCAGCACACAACGTGTGAGCTGCAATGAGCTGCACAACAGAAAAAAAACACGATCTTGCAATCACAGTTCAATGCCTTGCAAATAAACCACGATCTTGCAATGACTTGGCAGGGTTCCAGATGACAGTACTTGCTCCAACACACCTGTACTCCAGGAGTTATATGCTTTTATGAAGGGTTATGAAGGATTATGAAGGGTTATGAAGAGTTATGAAGGGTTATGAAGGGTTCTGAGATGCTGTTGACGCTGCAGGTGGTGGTCTATCATGACGTTTAGCAATGATAAACACATACTCTATTGCCGCACGTGCTTTCTTACGGCCCTAGCCTTGTTTGCAGCAGCTTTCCACTGTACTCTCGTCTTGACTAAACACGATCAAGGGTGGGAGTGACGATGAGGTTCTGCGAGATTGGCTTCCCCAGCATGTGATACCAGCAACTGATTGAACTACTGAGCAATCCTGGCTACAGAAAGCATCGAGCTGGTTTTGCATTACTGGTGTGCAAACTAGACGTTCGGTATACCCACCATCATCCACGTCATCTTTATTCTCGAATCCAGTCCCTAAAGACCACAAAAGGATGGGCGTCGCCCTGCTTAAAACACAATTGCGACAATGTAGGACAGGTTGCGCATTAAATAAATCTCATCAGTCCCTACAGACCACAAAAGGATGGGGTCGCCCTGGTCAAAACATAAGTGTGATAGTGGTTGTCAGAAATGTGACTTTGCGTCCTGGTTAAATCTCATCGGATGTGCCCTGTTCTGACAGATAAACGAAACAAAAGCCTTGCTGGCAAGACTGACAGACGGCAGGCAAGCTAAATAAAAGCTATTAGGTGCCATAGGATTGCGATGTGCCAAAGGGTTGGGGCATGTCACAGGGTACATGTGAGTCACAACGTATTGTGGCACGTCCATCAGAAAGAATTAGGTCCTGTTTGCAGGTACAGTGGTGATTGACAAGGAATGTGAAGCATGAAGGCACGACCGTACAAAAAAGCCTATGCTCACATGGTTCCAAAAATACATTGCAGTATTTACATAATGGCCTTATAAGAGAGACACCTGATACAATACACGGGGAAGGCTGTGGTGGCTCGTCAGATGGCGGGTTGACCATTGTGCAAGTCACTCAGGAGCTGGCCCTACTCGTAACTTGCATTGTTCCAATTAAGGAAGCGACACTTTCCTTTGTGGCTTCAAGCCAACTGCAACATACAGCTGTGTCTTTGTGCATCTTTATGGTTTCAAGCCAACTGCAACATACAGCTGATGTGGCTTCAAGCCAACAGCAACATACAGTCATGTCTTTGTGTATCTTTGTGGCTTTAAGCCAACTGCAACATACAGCTATTTAAGCAAGCTGTTTCACTCCTTTCCCTATTAATCAACAGCTCATCCTGATTTATAATTTCAACCTACAATGACAGGCTTGAGCAGTCTTTCAAGCATCTGGACATCTCCCCAAGCCTGCTCAGACATTTTAATGCTAGCATGCCTACATCCTTCCGCACGTCAGCGATTCATTGCACAATTGAACCTCAAACTACGCCTTACAGGACAGCACGTTAATATAGGACCCCCAAAGGGAGATTATAGTCTTCCGCTCTCTGATCTACTGCACTCACTCAAGTTTTTGTACATAATGTATTAGGTGATCTACTGCAGTCACTCGAGTGTCTGGTACACTGGATGATCTACTGCACTCACTTGAGTGTTTGGTACACGATGTACTGGATTTCTAGTTCATCTCCCAACTGCACCGTCCGTGGGCCTGAGCCTTTCAGGATTTCCCGGCAGGTTTTACCTGTGAAGTGTCACAGCCAACAATGGGTGCATGGTGTGACGTACAATGGCACTAAAGAAGGGACTGAAGAATGGGTGTATGGTATGACGTACAAAGGCACTAAAGAAGGGCAGGGTGCAGGATGTAATATGCGTAGGGTTGGCCAGAACCGTATGTATGCATGTATACATTGCATATGACCGTATAATTGGTAACTTCCCTGCCCAAAATACCGTATATACACCGTATATATAGGGTTTTGGCCAACCCTAAATATGCGTGATGTGGAAGAAGTACAGCGAATTGAGTCCCGCTGCTCGTTGGTTTATTCTACTTGTATATGAAATAAGTGAAAGCTTAATTCGTCAGAAAAGACTCCTGTTGCAAGTGAAAGTCCTGAATGGGCATATAGCAAACGTTGCTTCGTTTTAATTAAGCAATACAGCAAGGAAATGCAACGGACAGGTTACGCTCCTCTTCCTTGCAACACACCACCATCGTGCCAGTCATAGAAAAGAGGTTGGGTGATAATTGGGCTTTGCTCATTGTGGACACGGTTCACTTTGGGTCTGCGCAAATATAAGTTTACTTACGCGTTTCACTTTGGGTCTGCGCAAATGTAACAGAGCATCCACCTGAGGGCAAGGTGATCAGCTCCCCTGGTTGTCCAGATCTACCACTTGTAGAGAATGGCACTCCTTCTCCTACAGCGCCCTCCGATTTTCCGGCTTCCTCCCCTCCTCCTTGGTCTCTTGCCTCTTGTTCTTTTCGAGCATTGCGCAGGCATTGCTGGAGGGCGTACCCATTTTGTCCTATGTGTGCGTAAATGTGTGCAAAATTTGGCTTTTGTATTGAGCAAAGTGTTGTTGGTAGAGGAAGCTGTGACGGAGTGGCCAAAGTTTATAACTCCGTGATATGTTACACAAGAAGCGTTGAAACACCTGTTGGCAGTATGGTGCCAGATGCTTCTTGAAGCAAACTTAAGCCTGCAACCAATTTGTGCTACACCAGCGCAACATCTGTGCTTGCTCAGGATTAAATGCGTGCACACGAATGCAGGGTGTTGCGATGTTTTGCACTATGCTCAATGGTGCGGAATTGCAGGAAGAAGGCTTTCCCGCAACAATGGCACGTATGTTCTCTGAAATGAAACCCACCTGGGCATGCTGCGCCTTTCAAAGAAATGGCATCAGCATCCTCCATGGGCAATAAACCCCATGCGAGCAACGTCAAAGGCGAGAGCAACAGTTTTCGCTTAGCACACGAGTTGGACGAGTACAACACATCTACTGTGTACAGGTCCTCAGGCAGCTGTGTCTCCGAGGACCTGAGATGACTGGATGAGCAGATGACATTACTGGCACAACGCCTTCGAGTTCTGTGTGCGTCACAGTGGCTGAAGCTGGGTAAGTGAGGCTGAGCGCCACAGGATGATTTCATGAGCATTGTGGTGAATACGAATTCATATGAAATTCATAATTTCTAGTGTTCGTGGATTGCCGAGCGGTAATACGATGCGTTTCCAATAGGGTGATTAATCTTTATGATTACCTTTTTGATAATAATAGATTAATCACTCAAATCAACCACATCTGACCCCTGAATTACCCTCCGTCTCCAAGAATCGTTACCGGTAATTACGGCGCGTTTACAACGGCGGGTTAAGGTTAAGTCAATTAACCCGACTTGCATTTTCCGAATTAACCGTGGTTGCTATTTTAACCCCGTTTGCATTTGCAACAAACAGGGTTAATATTAGGTCAAACACCTGCTCTTTTCTGTCGCTGTTGGTGCCAACGTGCTCATGAATCTGTTTAGTAATCCCCTGTGAACTATCATAATCGTGGCATGCAGAACATGAACTTTGTTCATCTTTGACCAGAGGCAAAACTCGGGTCTCCTGGCCTTTTTGACCTGTCGGCATGCTTTTCTCTGTTTTAATATCTCATTTCAATTGCATCCTGGCCTTCCTGGAATTGTTTTGGCCCTTAACCTTTTTATTTTTTTTTCTCCCAGGGGGGGGGGTGGGAGAAAAAAAATAATTTATTTAACCCGATTGAATTTCCTTAACCTCACATTTAACCGCGCGTTGTAAACACACATTCGGGTTAAGTATTTCCAATATTCATTAACCTTAACCATTAACCCGCCGTTGTAAACGCGCCGTTATAATCACATTTCAAATATTATGTCTAGGAGACACAAACATATTATGTCTAGAGACACAAACATGTCTTAAAATTTTGAATGGACATGCATGAACCCCCTGACCCCCTGTCTCATCCTGTTGAGTTTGTGGATTGGCTCTGGGATGAGGATGAGGGTATGCAGCCAGAGGACATGGAGGCACTGTACTGACGCAGGGGAAGAGAAAATTGACTGTGGGAATTCCCCGAAGAAACTCCCCGAAGAAACTCCCCGAAGAAACTGCTGCTGCAACACAGAGCTGTCGCTGACAGATGGAAAAAATTGAGTTGTTTGGATCATGAAGCGCTCATCCATCGTCCCATTGGGCACCATTTGACTGCCAATAGGGAAGCCTGGCAGCCCCTGGAGGTGCGGGTGGAGGCCAGGAAGGGAAAGGCCTGGGCTTGCAGCAAGCTGTGGGGGCACTGCTCGGGAGGTCTTCTTGCAGCATGCACTGGGGGAATATAGTCGGGGTCATTATCTGTAGATAGCTTTATTATAGCCCTCTCTAAGAAGGCGCTGCATCACTGCTGAATATTTACTACCTGAATTAAATCACGATGAATTAATCTACTATCACCCCCCCCCGATTAATCTATATTCAGAATTAATCACCTTTATTAACATAAAATAATCACGGTAATTAATACCCATTGGAAACGCAAATGCTATTATTTGATAACCTTGAATTAATAATTACCTATCACCCTTGGAAGCGCACCAAGCTTTCGGCAAGTGTTCGATGAATGTCAAGAGGGCAAAAGCACTAAGCTGATTTATCCTTGTTATCCTTATCATGCTTTGGGCTGTTTTACGCTATATGTCTTAGCGTAGACCCTGGTCACACATTGGTTTGATTAAATCCTTGGTTATTGCTAAATTTTTACCAAATTTATCTGCTACTAATGTAGGGGGGTAAGTTCTTCAAAATGGCAGGGGGCAATTGAGGGAGAATGGAAGCACCCCAGCGGCACCGCCAGCCACCAGTAGAGCCACCAACCCCAGACAGCACCGACCTAAAGACCTCAACCAAACTCGGCACGACATCCACCTCGTCAGGATTAAGTACTGTGAGGACACAAGACTTCAGAATCAGCTGAACGCCGCAAAGGAACAGCACAAAGATCTCTGCAACATTCTCCAAGGATCCTCCGTTACTCTCCACATCATCCTTATGGATGGGTGTGGGTGGCACCACCTATAACACTTACACTCTGAAGAAGCCTTTCAAGGAACTGGTTCTTGATTGATTCTCAAAGAGTTAAGGAGCTTGCCTCCAGGCTCCATGTGCACTCTGTGAACCTCGTTGCTAAACTTGTCCATCCCAGACGTGCCCTTTCCAGTACTGTTATCAACCCTCATCAGGAGCCGGTTTCAGGCCAAGCCTGCAACCCTCTTGATCCCCATTGATTTTTCCTTTCCTTTTTGCGGTGGAGGAGCTTTACGGTACTTGGTACCAAAGTGGCTCCTTTTCCTTAATTGATGTGGGGAGTGAGTGTGCAGTTTTCACTGCCTGCGTAGTTTATCTTTTTCTTTTCTTTCTGCTTTAAACATTTTCCCTAATCACCTATCACCCTCAGACAACGATATCACAGCATCATCTCATTCGCCTCTATCCGCTTAGTGTAGTCAAGAAGGCTTTCTTATAAATTGGGCCAGCAAAAGAGAGGCAATGAATACTAGCAAGGGGTGATAACACCACATGCATGGATAAGGAAAAGGAGACGGAGCTGTCTGGCAGCAAAGTACTCACTTTACCAGGTGGATTCAAGCCCGCAACCCCGAAGCGTCTGGCTTGACCACGGGCCAATAGGCTTTAGGGCAAATACTATTACTACTATGCAGGGCAAACACGAATAAAACTAAGCACAGAAATTTGTCTTGTCCAGCAGGAAGCAATCACCTCACATCCTCCACTAAGTTTGGAAATCGAAACAGAGCTATGTATATGTATGATTAAATTGCTTTTAACATATGCAAACGGGTTTATATATATGCCAAAGAGCTGAGATGAGGTCTGTCATTTGTCGTCATCGCTGCGATGGAGGGGTCTCTACGTTCTCACCGGCGCTCTGATCCTGATTGCCTTGATTCACCTCCCTGATGGCTTTGCGCAATCCAAGCACTGCGAGCACAGGCAAAAAATCAGGTCATCATCCAGTGACAGCTAGCTTTCTTCTTCCCTGACATCTTCCTCTGTAGAGCTAACAAACATTTAAATGGGCCTGCAGCATTGCTTGCAGAGAATGGAGGGCCTGTAACATTCATGCACTCTTTGTAATTCCCATTCCCACACTTTGAAGGAACTTCGTTGATTTGAGCCTACTGTACCTTTCTGATATCATCCCGGGTAAATAACATTTTTTGCCCTCCGGGGTGGTTCCGGTATCGTTTAACATATATTTGTTTTGAGGCTCCGGGGTTGCCCGGGATTGGCGAAAATAAAGTTTTGTGGGTGGGTGAACAGTGATGAGCGGAGAAGGCCGCGCCCCCGCCCCCGCCCCAGCCCCTGCAGCACCAGCCCCAGCACCTGCCCCAGCACCTGCAGCATGACACACATGCACTTCAGCACCTGGAGCACGACACTCCTGGACAGCACCTGGAGCACGACACACATGCGCCCCAGCACCATGGAGCACCTGCCCCAGCACCTGCAGCACAAAACACATGCGCACGCACACACGTGCATGTGCACACATATTCACACACGCACACGCACTGCCTGGGTAAATGTCCACCAGGATTCGTGCGGGAATGGCTAAAATATTTATTTTGAGGCTCCGGGGTTACCCGGGGTTACGTTTAATGTTTATGAAAGTTGGGCACCGGACACGTGCACAGTCGTGAGCAAAGAGCCGTTAACATGAGTCTGCAAAGATGAGTCCGTAAATAATTTTCAAAAATTTAAGGGAATTTTACTTTTGATACCAGCAAATTTTATGGGTTTGCACGGGTGGTTTGCATGGGTTGCATGGGTTTGCACAGCTGGTTTGCATCAAATTATGGTACGACACGTTCAAAGCACAACAAGATCTTGCCTGAGAGGCGAGACACGGAATTGAAAATTATGCAAAGGAAGCCAAAAGGGGCACTGGAATAGGTTGGTGACAAGGAAACGGTCTAAGGATATACCTAGGGCCAGAATCGTACGTATGAAAATACGGTGTATCTGGATACGCCGTATAATCATATCCGTATATGCAAAATTTCGACCGTATCCGTATCTGTATGACCGTACATGGGTTTTGGCCGTATATATACGCCGTATGTGCGGTCTAACCTAATACGCCGTATATGGACAGTATTGGCAGGTGGTTAAATTCCCAGCAACAGCAGTTTGCTCTTTTTGGTCAAGTTTTTTTTCTCGCGCCTCTTCTTACTGAGCACTTCCTTTCCTTCCCTTTTTTATTGATGCATGTGTTTTGCAAAGTTAATTAGTTTTATTTGTGGTTATGGACTCCCTTATGCACTGAAAAAGGCCTTTTTGGCTTAAAGCAGGCCTCGCTCCCTATCCATTCATTTTTTGGGTATAAAAGATTGGGTTATGCGTACTCAGCTCTTCAAAAGCTGTAAAATTACCCCTGTATGATTTAATTCTGAGTGAATCCGATTTCCCTTCATATACAGTATATAGTATATACGGAAATACAGCGTATATACGGTCATATATGGCGTATGTACGGTCATATACGGCGTATATACAGTATATGGAAATCTCTGTACGGCTTGGGCCAACCCTAGATGTACCAGATGTCTGGACCTGCAACAGAGCAGTACTGCTACAACGGTCCTGAATTTCAGAAGCCATCTGCCTGAAAGATTAATACCATAGAGCCATCTGCCTGAAAGATTAATTCCATAAAGATAGGGGACACATAATTATGGGCGGTATCACAAGTTTTGCAAATGTATTTCCATGTTTGGTGCAGCTGGATCATTTAGGCCAAATAGTTTGGCACACTATCTGGGTGAGACAATGCAGCACCATATCCAGGAGTACAGCAGGATCGAAAGGTTTTTGCATTTAGCCTTGCAAGCCAAATTTAACTTTAACCCTTCGCAACATTGCGCTACCTTCGTGTGCAGAACAGAAACACACTCATTCAATCAAACAGCAATGAGGAGCCCTCACCTATAAGAAGGTTTGTGATGGTCAGCAAGGACTCCGCAGTCCCATGCAACCAGTCTACATTGGCTAAGCTTGTCCCGTAGTGCACTTTGGCTGCGAATGCGTGGGTGGGCGCAACAAGTAGCGTGAGTGACATTTTACGTGCGCAAACTGCAATTATTCGAAAGACCTGCTATTGCTTAGGGTCACTTATTGAAAGAGACTGACTGTGAAAGTATCAGCGCTTATCAAGCTTGTTCTTAGAAGCCCAGCAGCAATTTTCAATGCACCCTCACAATGCCCTGCCTTATACCAGCGCCTTCTTTATTACTTTGTTTGCAAAACGCAGCACGCAAGTTCAGCGAAATCTACTGCACTGACGTTGCTCCCACCGTAAATGCCCGCAGGAATTGTGGCACCCACAAATGCCAGAAGAAAGTAAAAGCCAAACAGTGTGAGAGGAGGGGTCTTGCCCGAGCTGTGGAGGAAGTATAGGAAGGCTAGGTACGGGAACAGGGACGCCGCAAAGAACTGAGGGGCCAGGCTCTGTAAATGGAAATTGTGTGCGTGTGTGTGAGCATGTGCGTGTTTGCTAACTCTGTTTTTAACTGTTTTTGTTGTGCGTGCTAACTCTTTATAGGTAGCACGTTCGCAGTCTGTCCTGGACTAAACTCCGACCTACCACTACATCCACACTTGGGGCCCAAGCTTGGTCAAATGGCAGATCAAATGGTAAGGCTTGCACCGCTAAGTTCAACCTTCCTTGTGTTGCCCTGCGTGGGCACAAATGCCAAACAGGGGCACGCAAGCACCTCAGGGAAGGGCTGCAGTTCCCCTGCAGACTAAATGACGGTAGTGAGTGGCATTGGGGTGTTCTGCTCCCACTACATGAAGGAGGACCAGATATGGAGGGGACAGTGGTGGACGATAGCATTTCTCTCTATATAATTTCTCTCTAAAATTTCTCAATAGTTTCTCTCTTTTTTTTTGCTCTTTAACTGCGTGGAACGATTCGAATGCTGTGGTCATTACGCGCTGAATATTTCTGATTGAATTTAGTGCAGGGGCTAAATTGCAATGGTAGAGGGACATCAGTGCCACCGGTTTGTAGAAACATACACACACACACACACACACACACACACACACACACATCCACACACATCCACACACATCCACACACATCCACACACATCCACACACATCCACACACACACACACACACACACACACATACACACACACACATACATACACACACACACAAACACACACACAAACACACACGCACACACATACATACACACGACACATTTACACGCACACACACAAAAACACACATACACACAAACACGCACACACAAACACACAGACACACACACACACACACACACGCTCAAGCACGCACGCATGCCTGCGCTTTCTCATGCACGCGCGCACGCGCGCACACACACACACACACAAACACACAACACACACACATACATAAAAACACACACAAACACAAATACACACACACGCAGGGTTGCTGCAGCGCACCGGAAGCTCCTTCAAGGGAAGTGCTTCAAGGCACTCTCTCCCAATGGAAGGTTCACTGACGGGGCAAAGGTGAGCATGTTGGTTCTTCAGGCCTTGTTGCCACGTAAGTGTACACCTGTGCAATTGTTCAATTGGGTTGTTTGCTGTGCACGTTTTACCTCAACGCCTGCGCTCTTCTTTCAGCACTGATGGCTATAAAAGCCATTTTAACAGGATCTCGTTTTGAGCCCCTCTGTGTAACTTCGTGACTACGTGGCTTGCTTAACATGCAATAGTCCAAGTGTCTTTTGCTTTGGCAAGCTTCCTTGCTTGAGAAAGTTGAATATGTATAATTTTGTTCATACCGTACAGCTATGCATCACAACAATGCCTCTTCCGTTTCTCCTCTCTGACAGGCTATAGATGGAAGGACGCTTTCGCGGATTGAAGTGATTGGCAAAAGTAGGTAGCCATGTGCCAACACGTCATCCTGGCAAAATAGGCATCACTTGATGAGTGCTAGCAGAGGGCGCCACATCATAATGCCGCATAAGCACCACAAAATAATGCCCTATGTGCCTACGTAACACTATGTTGTGCTTTCCGTTCGCTTTCAAATGTGATGCACGTTCGCCCGATGCTGGAGGGATTGATAGGTTGGTAAATACAATATACATGTGTGGTGCTTTTTTTAGGGTACTCCCATTTAGTGGAGGTGCCCTGTAGTGCTTCAAACTTTGATACCTTTAATTTAGTCACGAAGCACACACACGCATACATACATACATGCATACACAAGCACGCACAGACGCATACACAAGCACGCACAGACGCACACACACACGCGCATAACACACACAGTTGCACGCACAGACACACACCACACCTACCTACATACATACACAAACCACAGATTTGTTCTACTTTTTTGGAAATCTATCTGTGGTGCCCCAGACCAGTGTACCACGAAGAGCCACTCCCACCCCCTCGGCACCTCACCGCCTTCCAGGACAACGACCCTCAGGACCCTCCAGCACGCTGGCTAGGTATGTGCTGGAATGTAGTGTTACAGAAGCACTAGGCCAAAACCGGTGGTTGGATGCCACTTTGGCACCTTCCTATTCCTATAGGGAACGGGGGGACTTGCACCCCATCCTAGTGGCCTCTTTACGCACTCTGCACACTCGCAACTCTAACGTTGCATCTTGCTAGGCACCAGTGTACTGAGAAGTGCCCTAAAGCACCCCCTGTACCAGGACCCTCCAGCACGCTGGCTAGGTATGTGCTCTTGCTTGGCATCAGCAGTGTACTGGTTTTGTGCCTTTAAGCACCCCCCCACCCCTCAGAAGCCTCGCTGTATCGGAATTCTGGCAACGTGTTGGTCACTTTTACTTGGTATAAATAACAACTCAGGGATACAGGGTCCTACTACTGCATCATTGGCCTTGGCTCAAGTCATTATTTTTGATTCCCGCTGGCATCAGTCCTCTCAGACACCTCCAAGTAGGATTTGTCGTAAGCAAAAAACATGCAGGCTCTGGAATACCGATACCCACATTTGATGAGGAAAAGGAGTCATGTCCGTGCAAAATGTTTGGAACATTTCGATTGAAAAGTCCCCACATGACACTTGTTCAAGGTTCTTTGTCTGACGGTATGTTGTAAGGTGAAAGGCGTATTTTGCCTCTTCATAAGTCCAATCAACAAAACTTGCTGGTGCCCTATTGCTCCAGCGAGTCAGGAAGGTGTCTATGAGCCGTTGCCTGCCTAGAGTTGGCCAGAACCATATATATACGGTGTATAAACAGTGTTTTTGGCAGGGAAATCACCAAATTGACGGTCATATACAGTGTGTATATTCGGTTCTGACCAACCCTGTGCTTGTTTCGATTGTGAATTGTAGCTTGCACTTGCACGTTGATGATGTCACACCTGCACGTTGATGATGTCACACCTGCACGTTCATGATGTCACAAGTGTGAATCGTAGCTTGCACTTGCAAGTTGATGAGCACTCTTATCAGGCAGAATATTGAGGCCCCTCAGAAGTTTCAAATAATGCTCAAGTCTGCTGCCACCTCTCAAAAGCCGAAGACAAATGTATCAGACGCTGACGTCCAGTACTATCATATGATAGCAGTTTGGCTATTAGGCTTGGAAAAAAATGAATGCTTACATAAGTAGGAGGCAGGCAATTGATCGACCTGTCCGCTTTATTTCTGGTAATTTGGAGTGTACGGGCTGCAAAAATACAGCTGATAATTTTTTCCTGTAACAGGACAGGAAACATGTCTCTCAAGTGTGTACACACACATATACATACACACTCTCTCTCCCTCTCTCTCCCTCTGCCTCTCCCTCTCCCTCTCTCCCTCTCTCTCTCTCTCTCCCTCTCTCTCTCTCTCTCTCTCTCTCTCTCTCTCTCTCTCTCTCTCTCTCTCACACACACTCTCTCTCACTCTCTCACTCTCTCACTCTCTCT
>Ga0307968_1000928_pt1 | contig 22855 bp, 28 predicted proteins | sample OrgLakmetagen650_FD_201834 | JGI IMG/M metagenome (GOLD analysis project Ga0307968, IMG submission 201834) | Saline water microbial communities from Organic Lake, Antarctica - #650 | ecosystem: Environmental > Aquatic > Non-marine Saline and Alkaline > Saline | place: Antarctica: Organic Lake...
CCCTCCCCCCCACCAAAATAAGGTCAATAAGGGCTGGTGATAAGATAATTGGACACAAAAGCATGATACGCCCCATGCATCACAAGCTGGTGATGTTTGTTTAGCTCGACTGAGACCATCCTTGCGTGGAGTGGAATTGCGAACCTTGCGCCAACCTGGTCCTGGGTGTGTCATCCCATTCGCAATTTAACCACACCAATCACCCTCCCTCCCTCCAGGAGAATACCAAACTCCTGCTTGCATGAACACCACGTGTTTACAGAGCAGCTGGTGTCTGCTGACCGACAGAAGTGTGTCATTGGCTGCTGGCCAAGCCTTTCTGCTACATCTACATCGTATGTCATTTGCTGCTAGCCAAGCCTTTCTGCTTTGCCGCTGAGCCCCAACTCACGAATCGCTCTTCAACCGCCACCAAGGTATGGAAGGGTGATCAACTGTACATGCAAGCCTAGGACTCAGCATACTGCTGTCGAAGCACCATCCATGCCAGTTTCACATCCCTCACATCTCACATTCCACTCCAAATTTAACGGTCAACACCAACTTCCACAAGCACTCACTTGTTGGCAGCAAGCCACGCCAGCCCAGCGTCCACATGGGCATCAAACAGGCTGTAGATGTACGCCCGGAACTGTGGGGCCAGCATGGGCAGGCTGCCGTGCAACGTCTTGTCACACCACGTCCGCACAGCAGGCCTCCAACCAAGCTCCTCCAGGGCGAGGTACACCTGCGTGTGCAGAATGTGTGTTTGGTGTTTGGTGAGTTTGTGGGTGTGTATATAGGGCGCTCGTGGGTGCATGTCATGGCCTGAATGCACTGCACAGATCTCACAGCAGTAGACTGATTTATCCAGGCTTTCTAAACGACTTGACATCTGTTTTCGTGCACCGAAAACTGCTTTTGTTCATACTTGCAAATGCACGCCTTGACCTACACCACATTTTGAATGGTAATAATCATGTGTGTGCGTGCCTTGCAGGTGCATGCGTACAAGGCACCATTCACTGCCAAGCAATATCAGGCCACACGCACGATGGCACCGCAACTGACAATAGCTTGGACAGCCACCGCACGGCCCTGAAATCTAATTGCAACCTAAGAAACGTATACTACCAAACCCTTGCAATACTAGGAGATCAACATCAATAAGCCGCACGTACCATGCCACAACGACTGACAGTGGCCGGGGAAGCTACTGCAAGGTCCTGGACTTCAAACACCATGCGCATGGTCACGGGGTTCAGCTTAATACGCTCTCCGTTGGGCAGGCACAGCGTGCAGTTGTCGTCCAGCACTGTGTGTGTTGAGTGTGTGTTGAGTGTATGTATACGTGGGGGCGTGAGTGTTTATGTGTGTGTATGTGTGAGTTGTGAGAGTATTTGAGTGAGAACATTGAGGTTGGTTGTGTCTATAATTGAGCTTACTCATCTGCAGGCGTCCAGTGTCCAGAGCTGTGTAAATATGTATCAAAAGTGCGCCAACTCCACTATGAGTGCAAATTGAAGTCATGATTAACTAGCAGAACAAACTTATTGCATCAGTAAAATGCACTAAGGGGTTGCATCTAGTACCTACACACAGGCATGCACAAGACACTCGCACCCTCATATACACCATAGGCATAGCGTGTGCGTTTTTGGGACGCTGGTAGCAGAGCACACAGTTGTTTACTCAATTGCTTGCTGACTAATGCCTGCTTACTTTCATGGCAAATGACAAGTCAGATATGGAGTGTGAAGTCTTGAACTGCGGCAAGGAGCTTGTGATGTGGCTTATGAATAGGTTTGGCTCATTCCTGCAAAATCCCACACATTTAATGCAACAGAACCAGAGATATAGCTGCTGAGTTCAGTGTATAACACATGAACTCCAGTTCTTGTAGTGCAGCAAACGTAATATGCTGCTTTATTTCTCTTGCTTCTAATCTGTGTTTCTTTGTTGTTTCTCCATTCTTTTATTTCCTTGGTAATAAACTCCCCACCTACAGCATCACACTGTTCTTGACCCACACCTCCCGGCACCCCTCTGCTGCACACCTGTGTTCATGTTCTCGATCCACATGGTGTCAATGGGTCCATCAAACACAATCCATTTCTTCTCGGGGGTGGCGTCGTTCACGGCTGAGCGAATGAGAGTAGATCCCAGGCCGTCCATCCACTCCCCTGTGAGGCTGTTGTACTGACCGTACAGCTCCCCCATAGTGATGCACTTGGGGTTGAAAGGGAAAGTGTGCGTGACCTGCGTACCCGTATGTTTCAGGGTGGTGGTGAGTGCAAAACAGTCTGAGCATGCTGGTGTGTGTTTGAGGTTATGCATGCTTAATCAGGTGCACACTGGAAGGGTTCCCACAGTGTGCTGCTCTGTCCACTCTAGTATGCAAGGTGTGGACAGCCTGGAAAGTCTCCAGGCTCTGTCCACTCTAGTATGCAAGGTACGTTGACAGCATAGAAAGTCCCCAGTCCCAAGTTCTCGTGTGTGACACGAGACTCACTTTGCTTTGGGCAAACAATTGTGAAGGTAGCAAGCTAATTGCTTGTCGGCACGCCTGAGCGTTGCGTTTTTACTTTGGGGTGCGCTTTCTTACTGCCTTTGCAACTTGTTACTACTGATGCAAAAGCATTCCGGCTGCCCCACCTGGTGCGCATCGATATTGCTGTTCAGATTGGTCTTGAGGTGAGTGAGGGCTCCTTGAAGCGTGCGGTAGCACTGAGACTTGCCACCCCCAGAGGGCCCCACAATGACCACACCAAAGCGAACCTCCATGGTGTCGAATAGCTGTATGATCTGTGAATGAGTGTTTGTGTGTGTTTGTGTTTGTTTTTGTGTGTGTTTGCGAGCCTCAACAGACACCAATACCTGCATCCTCACATCTTCACCCTTGGGACGCAAACGTGAGATATGCTGCCTTGCTTATAACAGAACCCTTGGCACATGAACTCTCATAATGTCGATGACGTATCCCTTGATTGTGATGCGCCTTACCTTCGTGACATATGCCTCAGGGCACTGCAAGCCCCTCTCCAGCAGCACGTCATGCACGGCTTTCTCAAGCACACCGTGGTCCTGGCTTGGCACCGTTACGCTGGGAAATAGGTCTCGGATAATGTTCTGGAACAACTCCACGTCGTCAGCCTGGCAAGTGACAATGACAGAAGTGCAAGCGCTTGAATGTATGTGCGTTTGTGTGTTTTTCAAGGTATCTGTGTTTTTGTTGTGTGTATGTGTGCTGTGGCAGCAAACGCATGTGCTGACGGTAGAATATGCGAGGTGCCTCCTTGGTTAGGCGACCACTTTGCACACATCAATTTGACACAACGCAACTAGTTGTATTTGTTTAGGCTTTCTCTTAGCATCTTTTCCTTGTTTCACACATCCGTGCATTCCCAAAAAAACATCCACACTCGCGCGCGCACACACACACATACACACACACACATGCACTAAAACACCAACGTATACTCACATTGCAGGCTAGCCACAATGAAGCCTATTGCACCTACCAGGAACTTGGGTAGATTGGAGTCCCTCATCGCTCGAATCAGGACCACGTCCTCAGATAAGTTGGGGTTGCTGCGCTTTAATGACCCGGCCATGACGAGCACACTCTTCACAGCACGCATGCCAAAGTCATAGTGATCCTGTGCACGGATGAGGTGGCAAACAGGGTCGGAGTTGTAATAGCCCATCGTGAGAGGCAAAGGAGCTAAGAAAACTCAATAAAAAAAGACATGCGGAACAACGCAAGCTCTTCCTTGGCTAACTGCTCCTAGAAGGACATGATTGTAAAAGCCAACACCCAGCTGCTCAGATGATACAGGGTTGTGGTCGTCTTTCTGGCCCCTAGGCAATTGTTGGACCTACCCTTTTTACGTCAGTTGAACCTTTGTATTTGAAATTCAGTACTGCGCAGCATTTACATCAAGTTCAAATCAAGCTTCTGAACCCATACCCCTCTTATGGCAACCTTTGATTTCTTTCACACCCACCTGTTGTGACAGCTGCTCAGAGGACAGCTTGTACAGGTTGACCATCTTGCGGCTGAGGGTCTTGGAGTCCTCAAAGCCTTCACTGAAGAGCATGACTTCCGCCACAAGAGCATAGTCAGGAATCATCATGGCCATGGGACGGAACAGAGCCTGCGTTTGTGTGTGCATGTGCATGTGCATGTGCATGTGCATGTGCATGTGTATGTGAATGCATGTATATGTATGTGTGTGCATGTGCACGTTTGTGTGTGTGTGTGTGTGTGTGTGTGTGTGTGTGTGTGTGTGTGTGTGTGTGTGTGTGTGTGTGTGTGTGTGTGTGTGAAGGTGAACGTGAGTAAGGCATGTAAGAACTTGATTTCTGTCAGAAACTCTAGCTGGAAAATGAAGAAGGGTGTATATAAACAGGCTTCACAAAAGCAGTCTTTAGGCAGTACGTGAATTAGGTACTAAATTTGAACCATAATAAATGCTGGATCAATGAGCTTTGCTTGGACCCTCTCTTGGAGTATTCTGATGTGCGTATTTTGGCACAGAGGCAGAACTTGTGACACCAGAAAAAACACACGATGCTCAGTCTGTTTAAGAGCAGCCATGAGCGGCCTTAGTGACTTACAGTAGCCTTTATGGTAGCCAAAGGCGTCTAGCCAGAAAACAGATGAGCACAGAGTGCGATTCAGTAAATTGTTTGCCCAGGAAGTATGGAAACCATGTCCCAACGCCTTCTCCCCCTTCTTCCTCCCAAGTGAATGCAACCGTTCAGCTATCACACAAAACTCACACCCCAGCCAAGGAACCCACCTTGAGGTTGTCAGGCAGCTCTGTACGGCCAGCATAGCCAGGGTTCATAGTGATGAACACGCCACACGTGGGCTGCATTTTGATGATCCTGCCCTCAAAGTTAAAGGAGGCTTGCTTGCTCTTGAGGGCATTCTGAATGGTCAGCAGCTGCTGAGCCACCACGGACAGCACCTGTATGTGGTGTAGATTTCAGTTTGTGTGTATGTGTGCGTATGTATGTATGTATAAATATAATGGTGAGCAAGTGGTGGAAAAGTGTGTGTGGGCTGTAAGCGTAAAAACACATTTCTGTTGCATTAGCAAAAGTAACAACTCTGATTTATCCAGAGCATACCAGAATATTATATCTCTTAGTTACCTTCAAATCAGCAGCACCCCACCTCAATGTCAATGCGGTTGAACTCATCAAAGCAGGCCCAGGCGCCACACTGTGCCAAGCCGCTGAAGAATTTGCCCTGGTGTGTGTGTGTGTGTGTGTGTGTGTGTGTGTGTGTGTGTGTGTGTGTGTGTGTGTGTGTGTGTGTGTGTGTGTGTGTGTGTGTGTATGTGTTTGTGTGCGTGTGCGCGCGTGTGTGTGTGTGTGTTGTGTGTGTGTGTGTGTGCACGTGCACATGTGTGTGTGCGCGTGTGATCAGTGAAAGTCACGTGATTGAGTACCATGGCAAGAGGAGCAATGAGCCAGATCTGAAGCGCTAGGCAAATGTAGTGGAAAAGATTGACACGGTGAGGGCACGTAATTTGATGCAAGGGACGAGTGCAAGATAATAGAGGTGATTAAATTGTTTCAGGCCATGCTGTCAGGTCAGCATAGAAGCTGCTATCCTCTGTCTCTGCCCTTTCTTCTTTACAGGTAACTTACGGAATTTTAGCTCTCAGCGTTATTCCATCAAACATCCGAATTTTAACACAACTCCATCGAGCATGCTCCTCTGCATCTCATCCCTTTTCATCCCTCACCATAAAACGGTAGTCCAGGTTCTCTCCACAGTTGAACACCACACAATTCACTCCAAGAGCCTTTCCAAGGTCCTTGGTAGTCTCCGTCTTGCCTGCAGCCAAGGGTCGCCATAGCAAGCTCAATCGTTACCTCTGTCCTGGCTCAAGGATGTAATTTAGGTCACAAATATAAATAGTATTTTGTATTGATAGTTATTATCCACATCAACACCCACATCAACACAAATGCACGCCTACACACTACACATGCACCTACATACACACACCCACTAGCACACACTTACACACTCACTGGCACACACACACATACAAAAACACACACCTGTGCCTGCAGGTCCTTGTGGTGCACCTCCCAGCTTCAGGTGTAAAGCACCCGTGAGTGTGAGATAGCAGCGATCAGTCATTGGAGTGACCACCAGGCGGGACTGGGCGCCCAGGTACTCGTATGCGTAGATGAAGCGGGCGTTCACCTGCAGGCACGAGGGAGGGCGTGTGGGGAGTGCATGGTTTCATTGACAGTGTAGCTTTCTCTACATTGAGTGGTAGGGCAGACGTGGGAGGGCAGGCAAGACAACAAGAGTCACGTTTCTGCTGCTTTGATCAAACAACAGTGGGGATAGACACTCTGATCATATGATGTGCAGGTAATTTGAAGGAGGAGAAGAGTAGGCTGACTGCCAGCCTGATGACTGATGACACACACACACAGGTTTTAATGATTGTGCTAAGGCACCTAAAATCTAGGTAGCTCTAACACCTTCATTCCTTTATCCCACACACTTCCTACATTCCACTGAACTACCTACTTATAAGTTAAAGGCTCAGTCACGGCGGATACTCTCCTGTTCTGTTTATACCACTTTCCTTCCCCACACCACACACCTGCCGCACAGCCACATCCTCGTTCTCAAAGTAGTACCGCAGCTGCATTTGCCACTCAAAGTCGTTGACGTCCTCGATGCTGTGCTTGAGCAGGTCTGCCACAATGTCGCGCGCGTGCACGTCCACAGTGATCAGTGCAGCAAGGGTCTTGCGGTGGAGGGAGCTGAGCTCTCCTCGCACGAGGAACGTCAGGTCTGCCAGCTCACGGATGTTTTTCTGGGAAGCACAGTGCAGCAGGTGAGACAGGAAGGTCGATGGCTGTGTTGAGCATTGGATCATTTAGGAACAGTGCAGGAAGTGAGACAGGAAGGTTATCGACCATATAAATGCTGGATCACTTAGAAATGGCTTAAGAGGAAAATGTCTGTTATTTTAAACCAGCGTGGGGAATACTTAGGCAATAAGGACAACCACTTTTAGACATGCACACAAGAACAGGGAACACCTAGCTGTGCTGTGTGCTGTGCCTGTAGCGCTCACCTGCAAGAAAAAGCTCAGGCCCTCTGCAGCATGAGTGGAGGACAGCTTCTCCTCTAGCTTTGCACACCAGTGCATTTGGCTCACCACCAGCACCAGTTGAGCGGGCTGCTCCAGCACCCACTTGTTGCGAGGCGTGTCGGTGTAGTGTGTGTGCGCGGCTTTGGCGAGCTTCCGCAGGGATACTGTAATTTGACAAAGCCAAATGGAGCTTGTATACGAATGGGGTACTGAAGGATTGCACTATACAGCAGCCTGGTCTACAGCCTTCGAACTCACTGTGGAATGCAAACTGCTCTTGTTTGTGCATAGCTCACTTGCAGCGGTTTAGACTTCCTTACCAATCATCGAGGACTCCACATCTGACAACCATTTCTCAACGTTGCCACGTGCTTTCAAAGCCTTGCTGAAGTTCACACGCTCCCCCTCCCCTGCTCACGGTGCAGAATAAGGTAGGAAATTTTGGACACGACACCAGCGAAAAGAATGCAAAAGTGATGAAAGAGGAGCTCTTTTACCAACCCCTTTGCTTTGCCTGATTTGCCTGACTCTTAGTTCTAGAGCAGGTCGGCAAAGATAAACATGGACGGATGAGACAGATGTGTCTGCCTGCTCAGCTCCCTTGCAGTTATCTGACTGGTGTCTATGTTGTGTAGAAGCAAGAGGGAAAAACAGCACACAATAAATATCCTCATGAGCAAATAGCGAGCAGCTGCAACAATCAAATATACACACCACTCATTATGGCAAAGATGTCTATGGACTTCGGGTCGTCCCCAAAGTCTAGGCGTCGGATGCCATCAAAGCACTTGCCCATGTGGGGTTGTACAGCCTGCAAAGCATGACGAACAACCTTGTTGACTAAAGCATAAAGAAAGCTTTGATGGATTATATTTCCATGCTATCTTGAACACAAAAAATATGCCATTCTAGTATTGCCCCGTGTCTTTTTAGGAATTGGTCGTGCATAAGCAGATTCAGAAACAGCTGCACCAATTCCAGAGGCAGTTTTTGTGGCCAATTTGCTCTCTTCAGTTTTTGCTCTCTTGTATAATCAGCCACAGCTTGCGTTTCGTCGCCAAGTGTGTTTCAAGTAGTGTGTTGCAAATAAGTATGGGCAACATAAGTAGCCATTCACATATTTGCACATGAGTACAAGCCAGTACATGTACCTGCACGTTCTTGGTCTGTGCCAATATCTCAAGCAGCTCGTCGTTGGACAGGAAGTAGAATCGAGGGAAGCCCATTCGCTTCACCTCCAGGTAATCCTCCAGGTTCTGCCGGTGGATATGAGGGATACAGTGGTAGAGGCAATTAGTGGTGGCAATTAGGGTGAGCTGTTTCAGAAAAGCACATGCCTAGTACACATCCTATGAGGAAAGACCAATTCAGTTTGATAGCATAAAAAACACATGCTTGGCCATAGGTCAATCAGTGTAGTGCTGGCAGAATGGAAGGTGTCAAGCGTACGCACACATAAGCACATACACACCTTTTGGATGCCTTCCAGTGCAGCATTGGCACGATGGAAGGTGTCAAGCATACACACACACATGAACACACACACACCTTCTGGATGCCTTCTAGTGCAGCGTTGGCACGAAGGAAGGTGTCCAGCATACCAGGCACAGTCCCAGCCTGCAAACGTGTGGAGTGGATATTAGGAGAGGGTTGCTGTTGGTGCAAACGAGCACAGATGCTTCTAATGTGCTCACGCATGCACATAAATGAACAACTACTCACACGAGTAGTTGGCGAGTCGATTGGTGTCGAGGCCAGTACCTCAGAGATAGGAAAAGCAGCATAGATATTTAACAAAGGGAGCATATGCTGCACATGAATCTGTGAGGGTTGGGCCAATCTGCCAGCTCTTCCCTGTGTGCGGGGCTCACAACTCAAAGGAGGGCAATGTGCTCCTACCTGTAGTGCATTGGGCCGGTCTTTGGTTTTGCGCATGATCTCACGTAATTGCTTGTCCACGTGCAGAAAGGATTTGGACTCCAAAGGCAGCTGGCGCTGGATGTCAGGGGCACTGCGGAGGAGGAGGAGGAGGAGAAGGTGGGGAGACAGAGTGGGGCGATTGAGCGCGCAGCGCACGAGAGACGAGTGGCGAAGAACAATTGCAGCATTCATGCTTGTGCGCAATGCAACATCTAAGAACTGTGTGCGCAGTGTGTGATGGAGTACATAATACAAAAGTGGGGCAGTCAAGAACCTTGCACAGTGCTTATGTGACTCATGCTTGATACACATGTTTAAGCCGATTCAGGTCACGAGTAGGGTTACCAAGAACTATAAGTGAATATTGGGGTAGTTGCGGAAACTTGCCTGCTGAAACTGATAAGATATATATCCACTGGTTGCAAAAGGCATGCAGTGAAAGAGTCTGGTGCACTGCAGTGTGTGATCTGTGCAGAGCAAGTGCAAGTACCAAATTTAGCCATTCACGTGATCTGTTTTAACCTGACGTACAACCTCACAACGTCACGTACGCTTGCATGACAAGAAGCACCACAGAAGGGCCCTGCGAGGGCTAGAGGCCTGTACCGTGTCACCCAACCACACCTGAAAATAGGCTCCAGGTACACCCACGACTTCTGTGCAGCCATCCACTCATCAAGCGTTTCTGTGAACAGAGTGAGCTGTCGCTCTACTTTCTCCACCTCTGTCTGGATGCCTGACACAAAGCGGGAGGAGAGGATGGCGGACATGGTGACCATGCTATCCTCAAGGGCTGCCTACGTACAGAAAATCAGACAGAGAATAGGGTGGTTGTGGTTGTGTGTGTGTGAGCCTGCGTGTGTGTGTGCCTTTGAGTCATGTGCATTGCTGGTATGAAGCAGGAAGAGCGAATGGTAGTGTACAATGCATGCATGAGTGCTTACAATTGTGTTGTGTGTGGCATAAGGGTGTTGTTGTGAGATAGCTAAGGTCAGCATTGCCGAGGTAGAATCAAAATTGGGAAAAAGCAAGGAAAGGCGCGTGAGGTGCACATGGAATCGCAAACTGTACGGTTTTTATATCACTGCATACCGCAAATGTTTCACCACATCCTGCAAATCCTGCAGACCCGCTTACAGAGTGTTGCGACCATTTCAAATACTTGTTTACTTGTAGTTGTCTAACAGAAGAAGGGCCCTTACAAGTTTGATCAGTTAGATGTTACCCTCCTCGCATTGCTTGCATTCAGGTTAGTTGGATTATTTTCAAGCCTTGCATTGGGTACGGAAGGCAGCCTTAGGATGACATGATATGCGCGTAACTTAGGAATATCTAATTATTCAGAGCTAAACCAGGATGTCAGCCTCGAGCAAATGTTGCTGATTGACATCTCGTTCTTGAGGTGCCTGAGCAAACATCTACATGCTTGTAATAGGCATTCTAAGCACAGTAAAGTACAGCATGTGCTGACACACACACCTGAATGTCTTCGATGCTACCCAGCATGAACACGTCCTTCATGTCCTTGTATGGGAGAACGTTAAACTCAACATCGTTCCAGCGTGCTTGCACTTTGGCCAGGAGCTCTTCCAACGCTGTCTCCTGTGTACAGAATGTATGGGTTGGTTATGGTAGGAAAGTGCTCGCCTAAAAAACATGCGTATGCTGGCACAAGCAGGCTGCTGGAAAGCTAGCCAACACACTGTCAGCGCAAGCGTCTAAGGCTAGTTCCCTTTTGTTTTCCTTGTTTTTCTGCACTTCTAAAATATAGATGCAACATGCTGTTTCATAAAATGAGCAGCAAGACTTCCATTAGATGTGGTGGTGGTGGTGGTGGCAAAGAAGTTTTGCGGCTTGTGAGTCGTATTGCAGCTTTGCACGAGATTGCGACCTTACCCACCTGTGTGGCCTCAGTGGAGATTTGACTGATCTCGTCCTTGAAATGGTGCACCTTGGCATCGAGCAGCACCTGCAGGCATACAGACATTGTAATGGAATGTATGCTGCATGTTGGGTTGTACGACAGCACGTTTTCATTGGATGTGGTGTCTCAGTAACAGAAATTGTGCATACCTCCTATGTGTTGCTTGCACCCTGTGGCAAAGTAATATGCTGGAATAAGGCACACTGTATGTGAGTATGTGGGCAGAGGGTGCTGAGCACCAAGGCAATGCGTACAGACACAGTTCAACCAACACCATCCATCAATTGCACATGGTGCGCAAGCAGCCTCTCTCTCTCTCTCTCTCTCTCTCTCTCTCTCTCTCTCTCTCCCTCCCACACACACACACACACACACACGCATACACATACACGCATATGAGATACAGTTCTACACAAACCCATGAATCCAATTACTCATGTGCATAAGACACAAACCTGAAGGGTGAAGCTGTTGTCCCTAGGAATGACCTGGTCGATGACTGTAAACACTTTGGTCCAGTGCCGCTCTTTGAGGGCATGGTTGCGCAGGGCCTGCAGATTTGATTTGTGCACATGTGTGTGGGTGAGTGTGAGCTTGCATGGTTGCGCAGGGCCAGCAGATTTGAACGTGTGCTAAAGCAATGGGGAGTTTGAACAAGGGGGTACTGGAAGCAGAGCACACATAGTTCAGGAAGAATGTGTTGTGTTCTTTAGCTGCAAATGGAAATGGCGTCAGGAACAAGACTACCAGGAAATGTAGATGGATGAGGAAAAAATCGTGTATTAGTTCAGGAGTTTGTGGGAAGGTTCAGGTTTAACAACATTGGCTTGTGAGACTAAGCAGTATCCAAACAAGGATAGTAGTTATTTATGCTTGCTGATTTCAAGATTGAAGTTGACGCTGACTACTGGAGCTGAAAGTGGCAGGAAGACACTTAAGAATATCAGTGTAACCTGGGTGACCGGCAGGAGGCTCCGTAATTCATCCACGCTTGCACGGAAGGCTGGCACAAGCTTGTTTGGCATAAGGCCTCGCTCCATGCGCATCACAGATTTGTGGTACCTGTCATAATGGAGGACATGCATCGTTGGTCTACTTGCTATATTTTTGTCCATCTAAGCTGATGATAGCCTGACCCTCACATCTTCCTTCAATCCTGTTGTTTGCACAGAAGCACACACGTGCATGCGCACAAAGATATACATGCACTCTCATGCACGTACACACATATTTAAACACACCACACAATTAACATGAGCACAGCTAGAGTGGCGCACTTGTTAATGGCCTCCTCAAACAGTGCCATGTCCAGGCTCTCGAAATGTGTCAGGCGCCACTGGGTTACCAATTCATCAAACGCAACGCGCCCTTCCCATAGAGACAGCTTGAGGCTGACTTCGTCGGAAGCTGCTTCCATGTCTTCACAATGGGACTCGGCCACCTGAGGGGGAGGGGAAGGAGATCAATTTTCAGTAGAAGAGCTTAAAACTTGGAAGTATGAATTTAAGAAGCCAATGACGCTATTGTGTGTAGTGCGGCATGTGTGTGTGTGTGTATGCGCGATGGAGCGCATAACTGTGCCTGTGTATGTGCACGTCTTTAGAGGACCCAAATACAGTCGCAATCATAACAGAGTTGCGTGTTCGCACCTTGAACAGGGCCTGGTATTTGTTGATGCGCTGCGCGTCAGCTTTGAGCCGGTGCACACTCTCCTTGAGCTGGGTGAGGTAGCTCACCACACGCTCGTCTTCAGATTCCTCTGACAGCACCATCTCATGCTGTGCCATGTTGCGAATGGACACCAGCTCTTTGTTGATTGCCTCAATACCTGAGGATGTGTGTGTACATGTGCATACGCTGGTGTGTGTTTGTATGTACACAAGCATGTGACAACCCCATCCTACACTCTCATAATTGAGAACCTGCCGCACCTTTGACCGCGTTTCAATTCCTGGTCATGACGATCGTGACAGGAGGTCCCAGAGCGTAAGCTATGACGAGCGGGTGCTTGCTTTCTCAAGACAAGGCACATTTTACCTTGCAATCATCATGGTCTGAAGGCATTGCCGCTCGACTGCACGTCGTTTTAACAGTGTTGAATCAACACCCTTCACTCTTCTTTGCTTTTGACACGCTTTAGTCTTGTACCCTTACAAAAATGCTGTCTATTGCGCCCAATGTGAAGTATGCCTCATCAACCCCATTGTTACATTTTGAACCTCCTGTGTGACCGAACATGACAACCTGCCTGCAAACGCCTTGCTCCATGCTTAGAAAGTACACATTTACGGGAGTTGTTCTTATAAAGCACGCACCTTGCTCCAAGTCAATGCTGAATTTGGCAATATTCTCATCCCGCGCGCTCTCCGCCTCTTCCATCACACCCTTGAGCTGGTTGTAAGACGAGTCCAGGGTGGCATATGCAGCCTTGTCTATTTCAATCTGCTCAATGCTGTACTGGTCGATGAGGTTGTACAAGTCATGAATCTCGTTGCATTTGTAGTCCCAGTCTTTTTCAGACTCACGGGCCTGTGTGTAGACACAAAGAGATGGCAGACAATCTGGAGCCGGAGGGATGGAGAGGTGATGGGTGCACAAGTAGAAAGTGTGGGAACAAGGAAAGATTGCAGCTGCTGTCTGCTTCTGGAGCCTGCATTTAAAGCATGGGATGCTTGGTCAATCGGGAAGAGATGACATGTATAGAATACAAGAAATTGGGGTATGCAAAGGAGAAATATTGGCGTTAAGGGCTACTTATATACTTATATTGGCAGGTGCATGGGAACTTAGTATGATGTGTTTGCTAGCTTGTTCTTTGGTATGGCCCTGCAGGTAGAGCACTGCAGGTAGAGCACTGCAGGTAGAGCACTGTAAGGGGCACTAAGGGGTGGCCCTGCAGGTAGAGCACTGTAAGGGGCACTAAGGAGCACTGTAAGGAGCACTGCAGGTAGAGCAAGGGGCACTAACTTCTACAACCTTGGCCCTGAGCACTGCTGGCCATGTGAACCTACTAAGCCTGAGCACCAGCTGGAGCTCATTTTAGCTGATTCATTCCAGCAATGACTTTGCTGTCATTTTTCAACTGCTTACATCACTGTCATTTTTCAACTGCTTACATTTTACATTATCATTTTTCGACTGCTTACATTTTCATTGTCATATTTCAACTGCTTACATTTTCCTTGTCATTTTACAACTGCTTACATTTTTCATTGTCGTTTTTCAACTGCTTACATTCCCTCTCCCACACAATGGTAGGATGGACACACAGAAAGCTTGTCAGGCAGTTAAGGGTGGAGTTGTAAAACAGGTCAGGCGATCGAGGTAATTGTGGACAGCTCAAACTGGACCACAGATGCACGCTCACCTCCATGAGGAATTGAACCTTTGCCACGTAGTCCTCCACAGCAGCAGATGGATGCTGCAGTTTGGAGAGGGATGTCTGCGACAAGGAAGCAGAGCACAAAGTAGCATTGTAGTGAATAGGAGGGAAGGGACTTGTTTTAAGCAGCCCTTTAATGGCTTTAAAACAAGCGCTCAGGGCAACGTGAAATGGAACAGACAACACAGACAAAGCAAATACAACAGCTTTGGAACTCATGCTAAAAAATCAATGCGCCTTATTGGTCGAATGCATGCGCCAAAAACAGGGGGCAGCCTCTCCACAGGAAAGTGGATTTGCGCTGCACTTGTGGTAGTGTACCTGCACTTCTCCCATGAAGGCTTGGATGAGATCTGATGCTAGCGCAGGGATGAGGGTATACAGCTGCTCCAGGCTGTGCATGGGTGCAGGAACCAGAGCAGCCTTCAGCTGTCTGCAGTCCACACGCAGTATGGATACCTGTAAGTGTGAACATGCATGCAAGATTGTGTGTGTACTTGTGTGCATGGCTGTGTGTATTGAGCTGTGTGGATAGGGAAAGTAAGAGAGTCGTAACCTCAGTTGGGCTCTGTCCTGAGTCTTGCACATTCTTTAGAGGTCAAGTGTGTGACTTGGTTATAAACTCTGCTTCACCACATGACTTGATTGCAATAGACTGCTGATCATATGCTGCTTCAGCTTTCCTCAGCAGACCAGCGCAATGGGGCTGATTTAGGACTCTATACAAAGGTGAAAGGTCCAAAACCCTGCTATTGCTGTGCCTTGTTGCCTTATTACTTATTAAGCAAACGCCACTGAGGGCTGTTTACTATAAGGTGTATATACTAGAAGCACGCATAACTGTGCACGTGGATACCCACAAACAAACAAACAAACAACTCCGTTACCGGCTGTCAAATATGGCAAGAATTTGGAGGGGCTCAGCATGCAACTGCACTCACATATACACACACATACGGACAAAATTACAGACCCACCTGGCGGCTGTCAGACAGCGCCTCCATGCGCTTGCGCTGCAGCATGAGGCTGTCCATGAGCAAACGGAAGGTCTGAAGCGTGACGTGCTCAATGCTAGGCAGACCGGAGGCTGACGTACCCAGGGTCTGATATTCCTGGGTGATGAGGTAAGGGTGTCAGCCACAGTGTGTGGGTATGTTTGTGTGTGTGTGTGTGTGTGTGTGTGAGAAGACTTGTACACGCAAGTGTGTAAACACACAGTCAAGGGTCTGCATGATGCATGATGCACATGTAAAAGGAAGGGGGAGAATGACCTTGTCCAAACTGTGTGGGCGTAACAACGAACATTCTGCCATGGGACAAGGTCAAGAAGGGGATACCTTCAACGGGCAAAGGTAAGGAGCAGTGGAGATGGGAGAGCCATGCATTGCACATTTGCTATACTACTACCACAAAACGAAAGGCAAAAGTTGCTGTTACGGCCCGTAATACGGGCTGCTCAAATGGGCATGTCAAGACCAAATAGACTTGACTATGACGAAGATTACAAGCAACACTTCACCGTTTTCAGCTCAAAAAATGATGCAGAACAGGAAAAAGGCTGTTGGCACAGAAGATCATGACAACCCCATGAGATGGAGATAGCAGCCGCTCAAAATATTGAACAATGGCTAGTAATGGGCAATCGACAGCCCAGACAGTTATAGCAGGTTCAGGTAAAAGGAGGCTCTTGTACCTGATCTGTAGGCAGAGGAGAAACTTGCTCAGTAGAAGGATCACTGCCAGGCATCCTGCTCACTGCACTGTCGCTCAGCCTGAGAGCACTCTTGCTTGCACTTTGATCAAGGACCTTGGGGGGCATGCCCTGCGCACAGCAAAGGGTGGGTTCTGTGTATGCATGTACCATTGCCAAGGTACCTGAAAATAGATATTGCAGACCTTGTTTACTCTAGATGGTTACAAGCTGCTTGCAAACCCACTTAAGTTGCAAATCATGTGAACCAAGTCATGAAGTCAAGCAATACTGCAAAATAACTGGAAGCACCATCAGCAGTATTCGCCACCAGCAAACTTTATTGAAAAGAAAGCCTTGTGACCCACCTTGGCCTTAAATGCTGGTAACAGGCCCTCAATGTCCAAATGCTGGTCGTCCAGCAGCATCTCCCGGTACACATAGTACTCTTCCTTGTGATCTTCTGCCACGTCAAACGCGTCCAGAAGGGAGTTTTGTACGCTATCCACCTGCATACACAATGAAAAAGCTTGTTCTGTGCCTATTGCTGGTGTGCAATCGATGGGTATCAAGTTTTTTTGAAGCGTCCCTGAGCGATCAACTATATGGACAACAGCAAGTTGCACTTGCTAGGGCACCAGCAAGAACATCACCACCCAGTGTAATTCACGCGCGTGTTCAAGCAACCGTTAGCGTCTACCCATTGGATATAATGCGAAAATGATGCGCTTGTTGTGCAACGTAATGTAATCCACAGGCGTGTTTTTTGTGGCGATTAGTGTCTACCTACTGAATAGAATGCATGCAATTATGTGATAAAAGCTGCATTGTTTTACACTCTGTGACCACCGCCACCACCGCGTATCGCAAGTTCTGAAAATATGTCTATGAGGGGTAGATCGTGACACCTGGATTGTCCTCCTCTTGATGTTTGATACGAGGATTCAACGAGAAGCGGTCTTTGCATTGGGCTTATATACGGATCACCCACTTGTGTGAAATTGTAGTTGGCTCAAGGCCCCACGCATTTGACCACCAAGTGGCAAGGATAGTGATAACGACAATCACCCTTCCTGCGATTTTTTTTTTTTTGCGTAACAAGGCCTGAACATTATTTCAACAAATCATTCACGCCAATTTTGCATCTCCAGGCACCGATGCTTGCAAAAGGTCCAGCTTTGTTCTCTCATACATCACTTTAGCCACCAATAGCCATCACAGTAACCCTGCACCAGGGTGTCAGATCCTTGTCCAACAGGAGCTCCCATATACCCATGCTCTGCAAATTAGCACCCACCCTTTACACAACTACCAATTTAATCGTCGAGTGAACTAATACAATAACCGCACCAGGGCATCAAAGTCCTCGTTAACAACGAGTTCCTGCAGTTCTGTGCCAGGCTCCACGTTAGACTCCTTTTCTTGCATCACCGCCTCCACCACAACTGGGTCGCCGTACAGGCGTGTCAGGGTGCATACAGTGGACAGGAAGCCCTGCAGAATTCCTGACATTTGCTCCTGCACACGAGGATGATGACACAGTATAATTGATGTGGCTGGTCCCTGGAAGTGGGTTGGGGCACATACATTGAAAAGGAACATCAGCAGAGTGTATGCCAAAATGCTCCTGAACATAGTACTTGCTTGGAGAACCAGCGTTTGAGAGAAACTGCAAGGCTTCTTAGTCCTGTGGAATCATGGAGTCTTCTATAGGCATGCTCTGCAGCTTGTTAGAGGACAACAAAACAATCATGACTTACGCACTGCTTTTTACTGTGGTGGTCAGGCAGAGATATTCAGACTGTATGATTGCTACCTGCGTAGGGTTGGCCAGAACCATATACTTATAGGTATATACGGTGTACATACAGTATTGTTAGCAAGGAAATCATCATACCTACGGTCATATACGGTGCAGATATCGGTTCTGGCCAACCTAATTTCTGTGGCTTGGGGCCAGCCATCTCTTTTTTGAGTTTAAATCCTGGGAGTGCCTTGTGACCACCCCAACCCTCACCTGATAATGGGAGTGCCTCGTGACCACCCCAACCCTCACCTGATATTCCTCAGGTGCTGGTTCATACAAGAGCTCTGCTGTGTCCTCCTGAAGCAGCAGCTCCACCTCAAAAATGGGCTTGGAGCCCCAATCCTTGGGCTCCTCCTCCGCACGGAATTCAGACCCAATCGAGGGCGGAGACAAGGATAGGTCTCGACTGCCTGGCCGGTCTGACTGGTGGGTAAGGGAGCTTGAGGTGCGTGGCTGGCTCCTGGAATCAAAGATATTATTAAACCGACAAGTTTTGATAATTGGATTGACAGGAAAGGGAAACACGACAGAGTCCCGACAACGAAGTGCAAAAGGGTCAATCAGTGCTGCAAATTGCAAGCCTGGCTTAACAACAAGGTTCCTTATCGGAAAGTATGATCAAAGCTGCAACTTTGTGCAACCAGATCACTGAGGCCTAACTCATTCTAACTCATTCTAACTCAACTCGTTCTAACTCATTCTAACTCAACTCGTTCTAACTCATTCTAACTCAACTCGTTCCAACTCATTCTAACTCAACTCGTTCTAACTCATTCTAACTCATTCTTCCAGCTCTTGCTTAAAATGACGTCGTGTGCAAGGCTGACTCACGCTGCCTTATTTCTTTCTTCGGCAGACCCTCCCCTGTCTTGCCACCTCAAAAGTCTTAAACACAGCTACTCACTCTGCAGGCTCCACCACGTCACGTGGCTTGACAGCCAGCAGCATCTCTTGGACAGATGCCAGCAGCACGGTGTGAAGGGCATCACACACCATGTAGTCACTGAGACGTACATAGCAGCTGCAGGCATTGACGTAACAAACATGGACCATGATCAAATGAGAGGCACGTTGGGATGAGCTGCAGCTGCAGGAGCAAGGACACAAAGTGTGCCTGATATGAAAATAGCAAGCTCACGAACGCTCTGTATGTGGATGAATGTAGATCAAGCGCGTCATGGATGCAAGTTGCAGAAGCACGTTAAGATGAAGCAAGAATGCTGCTTCTGTAGATGGCATTGAAATTTGATTGGGCAAAGGTTGAGGGTCCAGGATCAGGCCTACTGGCGATAATTTGTGTACCAAACAATTAGGATTGGCCAGAGCCACCGTATGTATACACCGTATATGACTGTATATTTGATGGAATCCCTGCATATATAAGCGTATATGCACCGAACATATATGGTTCTAGCCAACCCTACAAACAATGCGATGAGGAGGAGGAAAGGAGAGGCCACAATTACATTCTAGGCAAACCGAGGAGCCTGCAGCACTGTGTGTACACTTGACAGCAACTTACAAGAGGCGGCGCTGCTCACTGCGGCGGGCAGCGGCAATAGTATAGGCAAAGTCGGTATCGCTGGCGTCCCGCTCTTTCTGGTGCTCCTCTTTTTTGATGGCAGATTGGTGCAAATGTCTTGTGTCACCATGCTGGCCTTGGTGCTCACCCTCGTCATGCTGCTTGTTGAATTCCTGGGGGCAGACACACAGAGCATTGCAATGAGGTCCGAGGAAGGAAGCCACACACGATGACATGGCCTACATCATTAAGTCACTGCACCTGTAACGCTAACTCAAGCAATTGAAAGGACTGCACGCAAGTTTGGCAACCTTCTTGGCCATAGACAATAACCCTGCTTTCTCTATTTATATTATTTGTGCATCCTCCAAAAGGGGACAGTGCGCGCCTCTGCATCCATTTGGTGATGCTGATACCAAACAACATTGTTTGCTCATCCATGCTGACAGTATGAAATAGTAATGTCGTTCATCTCCCTTTCTCATTGCTTCGTGCATCTTTTCATTTATAAACAAGAACACATCATCTTGATTTCAACGGTTGATAATGCGCACCTGCAGGCGATCCTCCAATTTCAACAGGTCATCTCCACAGGCGGATACGACAGTGTTCCGGGCAGATGCATGGAAATCCTGACGGCAGTGATAGTGTTTGCGAGGATAATTGAGTGAAGTCAGAAAGGAGGCCATGCGTGACCCGGGCATAGAAAAGCAGGAGAGAGAGAGTGAGAGAGAGAGAGAGAGGGAGAGAGAGAGAGAGAGGGAGAGAGAGAGGGAGAGAGAGAGGGAGAGAGAGAGTTAAGTAGTTAAGTAGTTTAGGGAAGAATGTGCACACACACGCGTGCACCTTGAGCAGGTCCTCAGTGACAGATTGCCTTGTTTGCTGCTGCTCCACAAACTGCTTCAGTGAAGATGCAGTCCTAGGCTGGAGTGCATGCAGGCGCAAGTGGCTGAGATTGTAGCACAGGCAGTGGAACCTGTGCGCAAATGGCGTTTCAGATCAAATTGAGGATTAATAGGTTCAATAAACTTCCCTTCAACTGTACTTATTCTCCAGTTTCTTGTACTAAAACAGATATGCTAGATGCATCTTCCAATTCTACACCAGAACAGTAAAAGCTGTGGGTAAGTGGCCATTATAGCCACAGTACAGCATGCAGGAAAGCTGAGTTATCCCATAATTCAAGCTGCCAGAGAGGCAATACAACTGATTGAAATGGTGTATTTTGCAGAGGAAGACAGACAATTATAGCTGTATAAAAACACAAGTAAGTAAGAGAGAGGCAATTAACAAATGGCAGCAGAGAGGAAGCTAATATATATACCACAAGCCTGCGGTGAGGCAAAGATTTGGGGTACCCTAATTATTCAGGATACATCACTGGCACACCTTTGAAGTGGCCCTTGGAACACAGGGCTTAGCATGAACAGGTTGCGCCGCAGTGACTCCTTGGCCTTTGAGAACTTGGTCTGATTGACGGCACGCTTCCAAGTGCGGAAGGTCTTCCACAGCTTGTACATGCGGAAAACACGCAGCCCTTTGAGGGAGCTGTACAGCTGCAGCTCGCGCTCCCATTGGTCAAGGGCTGTGCGTAGGTGCACAGGGTGAGTGTGCAAAGCAAGGAACAAAGGATGTGTGAAGTAGCAGGAGAAATTGTGCACAGTGATCTGCAATAAGCTTAAACTGTGCGGAGTCAACAAAAAACTGAGATGGTACAAAGAATTCCAAGTAGGAGCAAGGAGTTATGCACAATGGTATAGGATGCAGCTTAGTAAAGCGTCGACCTCTGGTTTGGAATGGAGTTTGCTTCCATCCTTTCCTGTGAGACGTTTTGCATCACGATCAGCTGCCTGCGAGCATCACTAAGGACAGACTTAATCTGCCCAGTGAAGTTACAGCACACACTATCGCACTATACACAGCAAAACAGCACCGCCTACTCACTGGCAAAATCCACAGAGATTCCATCCTGGTAGTGCGTGATGCCTCGCACGCTCATCGTGTAAAAGTCATCCTGTTCGATGGCAGCAAAGGGCATGACCTCCAGGGAGTAGGGGTCGTACTCGTTGGGGTTATAGTTGAGGCGGTTTAGATACACGAAGTCCTCTGTGTTGGGGTACTCACGCAAGGTGTAGATGAGTCTGGCAGGAAGGTTGAAAGGGAAGAAAGATATACGATTAGCAAGCTTCTGTGCGGTTGGCAATTGTAAAGATAAGATAAACCATTGTGAAATGTGGCGGTGAGCCTTAGAAGCTAGTTGTTGATTGCTCAAGGTCGTAGAAGTTGCAGAAAATGCCTGAGCAAGGTGTGATGACCTTATTCTGATAACAGGTCCTCCGATCTCTGTTCTTCTTTCCACCCGATTCTCCCCCAACATACGCCAAAAACTTGCTGACATGCCAACATCACCCTGCACACCCTCAAAAGTAAGAGCTCTGTGTCAAAAGATAAAAGATACACTCAAGCCTCGTTACCACCATTGCCTACTTCATTGACGTGTGTTTGAGATGATTTAATAGTGAATACGTCTGCTTGCCACGCTGCAACTGGAACCCACTTGACGTATGCCTGGTTGGCTGCAGACCCCAGCATGGCCTGCTTTAGTGGAGTTATCTGTTGTGCTGGGGTCAAGCCTTGGCCTGGGTCCTGATTGTCTTTGTTGTCTCCACCGTAGAGGGAGCCGTCAGCGAGATGCCTGTCCTCATTGCCTGCATTGGGGCCACAGCAGACACATAGGTAAGAAAGGGAGGATGAAGCCGGGAAGAAATTGCTCGCGGTGCTTGCATTCTTGATTATGTATATTGTTACATCATGTCATACAAGTTTATTGCGCAAGTGAGCTTGGTGCTTAACGTCTGAAGGATGCATATACTGTGCCTCAATTTCAGCTCCACGCAAGTTTGCATTCTTGTTCATGTATGTTGTTACATCAATAAACTTGTATGAGCGGTGTGACACATTCCTTTTTAAACGCTTTTCATCCTGGCGCCATATTCACCTCACCCACCTTCTTGCAGGTTGAGTTTGGTGTCCTTCCTGAGCGCGGGTGCAAGCTGCACATGCGACTTATGCTTGAGAGGGGGCAAGCTGGGTAGGTGTGGCCGAGTAGTGGGAGCCTTTGTGTGCTTGAGGATGGGCCCCTGCTGGCGTGTTGCAGGTCAGGACAGGTGTGAAAAGGAGGAGGAGGAGGAGGAGGGGGAGGCTCGAGGCATCTCCAAATATGTTGGGGAATTGTGGTGCAGGAAAGGCTGCGGAATGCAGGAATGCGAACATGCTCAACACATACATACTTAAAAAGAGCCTGCCTCTTTTGCCTAATGACATTGATAACCTGGCATGTGAAGTGGCAAACTTTTTGAACACTTCTCCCACTTTGCTCTACGCGCACGCACGCACGCACGCACACACACACACACACACACACACACACACACACACACACACACACACACACACACCCCACACACACACACACACACAGATACACAG
>Ga0307968_1000929_pt1 | contig 22826 bp, 20 predicted proteins | sample OrgLakmetagen650_FD_201834 | JGI IMG/M metagenome (GOLD analysis project Ga0307968, IMG submission 201834) | Saline water microbial communities from Organic Lake, Antarctica - #650 | ecosystem: Environmental > Aquatic > Non-marine Saline and Alkaline > Saline | place: Antarctica: Organic Lake...
AGGGATGGCAAACCAAGAATGATAGGTGGCCAGTTTGTTGTTGTGCGTGTTGGGGTCCACCAACTCAGCGTCTCTCCAAACACCTCTCATCCTATGCTTCAAATCTGCAGTAAACTCTTGCATGGTAGTAGCATGCCCAGTTTGAACAGCTCGTACATATAACTCACACCCACGCAATCCCTGAAAATCGCTCAGCAATTGAGCTGCCTGTCCAGCAGGCACTTGAACGAGGCTGTAAATTGAGATCAGCCTGGACTACCCTCCGCAAAGTGTCACTAATGACTTACTAAACTTTAGTATAGTAGTACTGGAAATCAACTGACTGGCCACTTCTATGCATGATTTGTCGTTGCCACTGATTGGGCGTGACAAATAATCAGAGAGAACCGAAGAAGAACAAAAAGGCTGGCATGGTTATCTCGCATTCAGGAGTTTTTATAAGAAAGCTTATCAACCATCCTGTTTGTCTTTCCTGCTCTCTCTTATCCACCTTATTTAATTTTTAGACTCAGACAGAGACTCATACTATAGTAGTTTGCCAGAGGGGGTCGACGAAGGCCTGAAAAAGGGGTACTTTCGAAATGTGAATTGAGTATGGGCGCCCTAGCTGGCAACAATCAAGCTCAGGAACCAGAGGTAGCTGCTGATAGCACCTGAGCTTGAATGTTGCCAGCTAGGGTACACACATGCCTAATTGCCCGCGGCGTGAACCCTATTTCTCACCACCATTCTCTCATATCTCACCACCCACTGACCCGATTTGTGTCATTTTATATGAATCGTCTAAATTTCAATAAAGAATAGCATTGCAACAAAAATGGGGCAAAACGACCCAGTAGTTGGTTAGATACTCCATTTTGGCCCATTTCCCTTCCCTAAAACAATCAACAAAAGGATGCTAAAAAGGTGGAAAACCAAGCTTCACCAGATCTACTCTTTAAAACCCAGGATGATTTAATATCATAAAGGAAGTGTTGCCATCTTGTTTTGGGACGAAAAGAGGCTCTGGTTGGGGAGTGGTGGCCTAGAATGTGAAAACTCAGTGCCAAAATTTGAACGGGAATCCCACCCAGAACACTAACCCTCGGTAGTTTGCTACCTTTGCCAAAATTGGTACGTGGCAATCAAGGTGGCTAAGCAAAGCCCCACTAAAGTAACAACGCTGCAGAGTGAAGTCTCGGCCTAAAACGTGACTGGCATGGCCGAAATGCGGGACCTTGAAATCATTTAAGCTTCTGCTTAAATGCCCCCTGAGGCATATATAGCGATGTACCTTACCTTGAAACTTGAAATCAATTCAAGCGCAAGGCACTAGTGCTAAAACCCTACGAAAGTACTTTGTACTAAAATATAGAAAAGAATAAGAAAAAGCAGGTAGTCTAAACACCATCAAGATGGATTAGGAAGGATAGTTGTACTAGAATACTCGACTGGCATAGCCGGCAACTTAGTCATCCAAGCGTGTAGCAATTAAGGTGTCTAGAAGGGCGTCTGACACAGGGCCGTAGCGTGCAGTGAAGGCAGCCTTGCACATGCGTTGTGCCTGCAAGCAGCGTTGGGGTGCAAAAAGATGTTAGCAATGAACTTGTCTGTATCAACGCACATGCATATAGCACTTTGACACAGGACACAGGTGTCAGCTAGCGTGAATCTAGCTACAAGTTTTCCCCTAATGCACAATAATAATAAGCACACCAACGTTAATTAACATAGACTTCTTCTGACGTCATGCATCATACTTACGCAGGTTTGGACATAGGTATGGGTGTAAAGTGTGAAACCTAGCCTGGAGATAGTGCGCTGATTTTGATCAGCATAGACCCAGGTTTGAATTTTCCAAAGGCACCATCATGAGGAGCAGGGAAAAGTAGCAGCTCCATATTCTAACAACTCTTTACGCAAAAAAGGATCGGTTAATATTTAAACGCGGTGTGCTTTAGGGCAAGGCAAAGTAGCGAAGGCCACTACTGCTGCTAATAGACTCATTTGCGGTGAGGTCCAAAGCAAATTTCAGCCTGACATGCACACAGAGCGTGCACGAAAAACAGTGGCAAAGGGCTCCTTCCACACCTGGAGAGTTTCTTCGTGGTGAGGTCCGAAGCGAACCCCGGCTCGGACCATGTACTCAGCCGCAAGGTAAGCCTGAGACAAAAGATGCAGGGCGTGACGTAAAAACACACATTACAAAAGTATAAAAAATAAATTACATGTAAAATGAAAAATGAAGAGTGCGAGGCGCGACATAAGAAGATAATGATACAAAGAAATTCAAGGTGCAGGGCGTGACATAAGACAAGATGAGGAAAAGGCTCGTCCAAACATGCAGGTTCAAGCATTCAATCATGCCATCATGCAATCAGACAATCGATTGTCAAAGAGTTAAGAAACTTGCTTCCATGCTCCATGTGCATTTTGTCAATTATGCTGCTAAACATGTCCATGCCAGGCGTGCCCTTTCCAGTACCATAACCAATCCTCATCAGGAGCCGGTTGCAGGTCAAGCTTGCAACTTTCTCAATCCCTTTTGATTATGCTCTTTGGTGGAGGAGCTTATAGTACCCGGTACCAAGTGGCCTTGTGCCCTTAATCAACGTGGAAGTGGTTTCCACTGCCTGCAGATTTTTTCAGCTTCTTTTTTCAGGCAGGGCAGCAGGCTAGCTGATCAAGGGCAGTGAGCGCGTAGGTCAAGGATAATAGGTCAAGGGCAGTGAGCGCGTAGGTCAAGGGCAGAGAGCGCGTAGGTCAAGGGTAGTAGGTCGAGGGCAGTGAGCGCGTAGGTCAAGGGCAATGAGCGCGTAGGTCAAGGGCAGTGAGCGCGTAGGTCAAGGGCAGTGAGCGCGTAGGTCAAGGTCAAGGGTAGTAGGTCAAGTGTAGTAGGTCAAGTGCAGTGAGTGCGTAGGTAGGTGCCGGCGCCTCAGGAAGAAATGTTTAAATGCCAGCACCTTTCACTGTCCCTCACTGTAGGACGTGAGCAGATTGAAATGTTCCAAAGCACCAACCTGTACAGAGGAGAAATGGACTAGCGCAAGCGGCAGAGCTGCTGCTTGCTGCTTGCTGGTCGTCACCGTTCACTTCTTATTCTTTGAAACTGGGTGTGCCAAAATTAATTGGGTTGGCCAGAACCATATATATACGGTGTGTATACGGTATTTTTGGCAGGGAAATCACCAAATATACGGTCAGATACGGTGTATATATACGGTTCTGGCCAACCCTAAAAATAAAGCAAAGCACCAGGGGAATGCCATGAAAGGAAGAGGCAGGGCAGCTACTAGATGTATCACTCAGAACTCCATCCAAACACATGACGGGATTGAGCAAAGTTTTAAGTGCTGCAGGGAAATGCTATAAGAGGAAGAGGCAGGGCAGCTACAACATTACCCATTACCCCTCAAATATTACCATGACTCAAGATTTCTTGTTATCATAAACTTCATCCAAACAAATGAGGATCACAACACCACACAGAAAGCTCTCCCTTTGAAGCCCAGTATTAAAGGGACCAGGGTCTTTCACTCACTATGATGATCAAGACGGCAGTTGTCCAAGGCTAAAGGACACACATGCACGCAGCAGCTTACTTGAGCGACACTCCCCTTTGCCTCACACTCTAAAATGCAAAAGTTTGCAAATTATACACACAAACATATGCGCAAATGTACACACGCATGCACAGGAACATGTAGCAACATCCCTGAGCGTCACTCCCCCTTGCCACACACTCTAATCACACAGATGCACAAAACATACACAGATACGCACACATGCACATGCACACGTACATGTATACACATGAAGCGTAGCAACATCCCTGAGCGTCACTCCCCCTTGCCACACACTCTAATCACACAGATGCACAAAACATACAGACAGATACGCACACATGCGCATGCACACGTACACGTATACACATAAAACGTAGCAACATACCTGAGCGTCACTCCCCCTTGTCACACTCGGCACCGCACAGATGCACAAAACATACAGACAGATACGCACACATGCACATGCACACGTACATGTATAAACATGAAGCGTAGCAACATACCTGAGCGTCACTCCCACTTGCCACATTCCGCACCGCACAGATGCACAAAACATACAGACAGATACACACACATACACACGTACACGTACACGTACACGTATACACATAAAACGTAGCAACATACCTGAGCGTCACTCCCCCTTGCCACACTCCGCACCTTACAGATGCACAAAACGTACAGACAGATACGCACACATGCGCATGCACACGTACATGTATAAACATGAAGCGTAGCAACATACCTGAGCGTCACTCCCCCTCGCCACGCTCTCTAAAATGCGTGCGCACACTGCCAGGGCCTCTGTATCAAGGACCTGATGTTCCAAATATAAGTTAATGAAATGAAGACTGAGATAAATGGAAAGCAAGAAGCAATCTTTGTGATCAATGAAGCAACAGAACAACGGGGTAGGAGAAAGGAATCTAGGAGGAAAATGGTCAATCAGTCTACGCACGTGCCTAAAGCTGTTCAGCAGGTATAAGGCGAAAGAAACGAGGGCGTGCATGATCAAGCTGCTGTCTAGAGACGTAATGAAGTAGTACTATGTATTTGGCATTATGTGTAAGTACTGAAGTTGCATTATACAAGTTGCATAGTGTGTGTGTATGTGTGTGATATAAGTACTTATGTGCTGCAGTGCCCTGCCTCCATCAAATCATTGGCAATTAGATGTGACTTGCGATGCACAGTGACATGCATACAGGCATGGGAGTCCATGCATACAGTTACATGCATACAGGCATGGGAGTCCATGCATACAGTGACATGCATACAGGCATGGGAGTCCATGCATACAGTGACATGCATACAGGCATGGGAGTCCATGCATACAGTGACATGCATACAGGCATGGGAGTCCATGCATACAGTGACATGCATACAGGCATGCGTACCCATCACAGCAGGACGTACACACATACATATCCACACAGAAATGCAAGCACACACACATTAACACACACACACATTCACACACACATTCACACACACACACAACACACACACACACACACACACACACACACCTGAGGCTGTTGTGCTGCTGCAGCATTCTTGCCTCCGCTGCCCTCTCCTTCATCGGCGCACATACTGACCATGTCGTACAAATCATACACCGATGCCTGTAAATATGTGTGTGCAAGTGTGTCTAATATGCGAAACTTATACAAATCATACAATGATGCCTAAAAATATGTTTGTGCAAGTGTGTCTAATTTGCGAAACTCATACAAATCATACACCGATGCCTGTAAATATGTGTGTGCAAGTGTGTCTAATTTGCGAAACTCATACAGATCATACAATGATGCCATAAATATGTGTGTGCAAGTGCGTCTAATTTGCGAAACTCATACAGATCACACAATGATGCCATAAATATGTGTGTGCAAGTGCGTCTAATTTGCGAAACTTATACAGATCATACAATGATGCCTGTAAATATGTGTGTGCAAGTGTGTCTAATTTGCGAAACTCGTACAGATCATACAATGATGCCATAAATATGTTTGTGCAAGTGCGTCTAATTTCCAAAACTTTTGCATTCATCTCATCTTAAATCTGGCAGCATATATGTGATTCCGCGTCTTGTAATTACTGGGGATCGTTGGTTGGAAGCACGGTTGACTTTTATTCGTCAAATAGCTGATTAGGCCTCTTCTGAGGTGCAGCTAAGCTAGTCCTTCAAGCAAGCAGCATTCCAGCATGACAAGTCCAATTTCGACGGGACTGCATCCATCGCCTAGCCTTGAACACCATTCCTTTGCTTTATCAAAGTTGCGGTAAACGTTTTAACCCGCAGGATCTTTTTTGCATCTCTTTTTACTTACCTGCAACCACCGCCTGGTCTTGGACGTGACTTTTGCAGTACGCATGGCTGCCTCCACCTCGTCACGTCGTTGTTCTAGCTCACCCCTACACGCATGCCACAAGACATTCCAAATGAGAAGGAAAACATGGCGCAAAATTGACTCCAGCAGCATGCATGGCTGCCTCCACCTTGTCACGTCGTTGTTCTAGCTCACCCCTACACGCATGCCACAAGACATTCCAAATGAGAAGGAAAACATGGCGCAAAATTGACTCCAGCAGCATGCATGGCTGCCTCCACCTCGTCACGTCGTTGTTCTAGCTCACCCCTACACGCATGCCACAAGACATTCCAAATGAGAAGGATAACATGGCGCAAAATTGACTCCAGCAGCATGCATGGCTGCTTCCACCTCGTCACGTCGTTGTTCTAGCTCACCCCTACACGCATGCCACAAGACATTCCAAATGAGAAGGAAAACATGGCTCAAAATTGACTCCAGCAGCATGCATGGTTGCTTCCACCTCGTCATGTTGTTGTTCTAGCTCACCCCTACACGCATGCCACAAAACATGTAAAATAGGGTTGGCCAGAACCGTTTATATAAACCGTATACGATCGTATATCTCGCAATTTCCCAGCCAAAAACACCGTATATACACTGTATATATATGGTCCTGGCCAAGCATATAAATAAGAAGGGAAATGAGGCTCAGGATTCACTCCTGCAGCAAACATGACCGCTTCCACCGGGCTGAATCATTGCTGAAGTTCACCCCTGCACCTTAGTTGAATGGCGCTTGAAACTAGGAGGAAGCAGGACAAGGCAACGAGGCCTGTTCACACATAGGGTGAGCCCCCAAAAGTTACCCTACCACTTAAGGGGGTATGTATGTGTGTGTGCGCGTGTGTTTGTGTGTTTGTGTGTTTGTGTGTGTGTGTGAGTGTGTGTGTGTGTGTTTGTGTGTGTATGTGTTCAACTCAAGCTCAAATTCAAACCACTTCAACCTCACCTCACAACCACGTAACGTACACTCTTATTACATCACATATACTACGCTTCAAACAGATTAAGGTACGCCATGTAATTTTTCCCGACATTAATCAAGAGCCGTTTTGGGTATAATACTGGGACAAATCTGCTCACACTCTCTAGCACGTCAGGATGTCTTGCACATCTGTACATCACCCTGCCTACAGCACCTCACTTGTTTTACTTTTAATGTCTATAACTTAGTCGTTACATTACCAAGCCTAAAGCACCTCACTTATTTAACTTCATCTCCATGCCTTCAGCACCTCGCTCACAGCACCTAACCTAGGCCTGTAGCACCTCACTTGTTTTACTTTTAAAAGCCATTAACTTTTAGGACTTAGTTCATGCAAAGCATTCTTTACCAAACTGTCTTCCCGCAAAGCCGTGTTTAGGACTTCCAAAAACCAAGCGCTCTAAAAATTAGCAATGCGTACTTAGATCGATCACCATGCCTGTTCCTTAGTTTTGTGTCAGCGATCTCTGCCACTTTCCCCTCTCCCAAAACCTTCTCCAGGACCTCCAACCAGCCTTATTTCCCAGCAACACACACGGCACTCTCAAGCCCTGTCTAATCACTAAACACCTGCAATCTCTGCCGCATCCTCCTCTCTTACATACAAGCCCTGCAAACTCACTTATTGTCAGCAATCGCCGCAGCATCCTCCTCCTCCAAATGTGAGCCCTGCAAACTTACTTGATATCAGCAATCTCCGCAGCATCCTCCTCTTCCAAATGTGAGCCCTGCAAACTCACTTGATATCAGCAATCTCAGCAGCATCCTCCTCTTCCAGTGCCGTGTCCAGGACCTCCGACAGCTCTGAGCACCAAGCAGCAGTTTCATCCAGAAGACCCCCCAGCGAAGAGCCAGGACCAGCAGATCTAGCTTCTGCACGTGTCCTGTTTTTGGCGTCAAAAAAGGGAGTCATAATTACCATGCAAGCATCATTTTCATAAACTGATTATTCTGCAAAAAGACCAGGAAGACACTATGTACACGAACGGATTATTCTGCAACACATCTGGAAAGTGACCTGATTATGGACGGTTTATTTTGCAGCGGACTTGGAGGATGCCTGAGTGCAGAGCCAGGGCTGGGAGATCTAGCCTGATGGTTGAGCAATATAGGGAACGTAAAGCTTTTGTAGCTCATGCCTGCAATCTTTGTTTCAGCTGGTACCATGATTAGTCGTGACAGCCTGTTATAATTCACTGAACCATGATTTGTCGTGACAGCCTGTCATTTCATCCAATGCACTATGATCTAGGAGGCTTTCAACACAGATCCAAGATCGCATTGACACTGAGTGCTAAGCAAGAACAAGCACTGAGTGCAAAGCAAGGACAAGCACTGCGTGCTAAGCAAGAACAAGCACTGAGTGCGAAGCAAGAACAAGCACTGCGTGCGAAGCAAGGACAAGCACTGAGTGCTAAGCAAGAACAAGCACTGAGTGCGAAGCAAGAACAAGCACTGAGTGCGAAGCAAGGACAAGCACTGCGTGCTAAGCAAGAACAAGCACTGAGTGCTAAGCAAGAACAAGCACTGAGTGCGAAGCAAGGACAAGCACTGCGTGCTAAGCAAGAACAAGCACTGAGTGCGAAGCATGAATAAACACTGAGTGCGAAGCAAGAACAAGCACTTAGTGCTAAGCAAGAACAAGCACTGAGTGCGAAGCAAGAACAAGCACTGAGTGCGAAGCAAGAACAAGCACTTAGTGCTAAGCAAGAACAAGCACTGAGTGCTAAGCAAGAAAAAACACTGAGTGCCTCGAATTCCACGTGCACAGGAACCTGTGGCTTGCTTAACAGCACGAGCCTCAATCGGCAGTCAGATGTCAACGCACATTAATATACGGCAGCAATTCAAACGAATAGCGCAACTACAGCCGTGATTTGCAGCAATCGATTCCACCCTCTTTCTATCATCCCTATCAAATACGGCCGTGATTTGCAGCATTCGCTTACACCTCTTTCTATCATGCCCATCATTCATATTAAACACACACACACACACACACCTTGGACAGTTCGTCATTATTTCAACAGCCTTACAAATAGTGTAGCACCGCCCCTTGTTAACGTTTGGGGAGGACGGTGATTAGGTGGCATAAAACAGTGTGTAATTGTCTTATGTTAATAATTTTTCTAGGGCTTGATGGGCGAGGTCAGGCCTGCAATGAGAATTGCCTGCAGGGTCTGCAGAGAGTTGCCTGCAGAGAGTTGCCTGCAGGATTTTCGAGAGTTGCCTGAGAGTTGCCTGCAGGGTCTGCAGGATTTCAGAGAGTTGCCTGCAGAGTTGCCTGCAGAGTTGCCTGCAGGATTTCAGAGAGTTGCCTGCAGAGTTGCCTGCAGGGTCTGCAGGATTTCAGAGAGTTGCCTGCAGAGTTGCCTGTAGAGTTGCCTGCAGGGTGCAGAGAGTTGCCTGGAGAGTTGCCTGCAGGGTTTCAGAGAGTTGCCTGCAGAGTTGCTTGCAGGGTGCAGAGAATTGCCTGCAGAGTTGCCTGCAGAGAGTTTCCTGCAGGGTCTGCAGAGAGTTGCCTGTAGAGTTGCCTGCAGGGTGCAGAGAGTTGCCTGGAGAGTTGCCTGCAGGGTTTCAGAGAGTTGCCTGCAGAGTTGCTTGCAGGGTGCAGAGAATTGCCTGCAGAGTTGCCTGCAGAGAGTTTCCTGCAGGGTCTGCAGAGAGTTGCCTGCAGGGAGTTGCCTGCAGGGTGCAGAGAGTTGCCTGCAAAGTTTCCTGCAGGGTTTCAGAGAGTCGCCTGCAGAGTTGCCAGCAGGGTGCAGAGAATTGCCTGCAGAGTTGCCTGCAGAGAGTTTTCTGCAGGGTCTGTAGAGAGTTGCCTGCAGGGAGTTGCCTGCAGGGTGCAGAGAGTTGCCTGCAGAGTTGCCTGCAGGGTGCAGAGAATTGCCTGCAGAGTTGCCTGCAGAGAGTTTCCTGAAGGGAGTTGCCTGCAGGGTGCAAAGAGTTGCCTGCAGAGTTGCCTGCAGGGTTTCAGAGAGTTGCCTGCAGAGTTGCCTGCAGGGTGCAGAGAATTGCCTGCAGAGTTGCCTGCAGAGAGTTTCCTGCAGGGTCTGTAGAGAGTTGCTTGCAGGGAGTTGCCTGCAGGGTGCAGAGAGTTGCCTGCAGAGTTGCCTGCAGGGTATCAGAGAGTTGCCTGAAAAGTTGCCTGCAGGGTGCAGAGAATTGCCTGCAGAGTTGCCTGCAGAGAGTTTCCTGCAGGGTCTGCAGAGAGGTACCTGCAGGGGGTTGCCTGCAGGGTGCAGAGAGTTGCCTGCAGAGTTGCCTGCAGGGTTGCCTGCAGGGTGCAGAGAATTGCCTGCAGAGTTGCCTGCAGAGAGTTTCCTGCAGGGTGCAGAGAGTTGCCTGCAGAGTTGCCTGCAAGGTTTCAGAGAGTTGCCTGCAGAGTTGCCTGCAGGGTCTGCAGGATTTCAGAGTTGCCTGCAGAGAGTTGCCTGCAGGGTGCAGAGAATTGCCTGCAGAGTTGCCTGCAGAGAGTTGCCTGCAGGGTCTGCAGAGAGTTGCCTGCAGAGAGTTGCCTGCAGGGTTTCAGAGAGTTGCCTGCAGAGTTGCCTGCAGGGTTTCAGAGAGTTGCCTGCAGAGTTGCCTGCAGGGTTTCAGAGAGTTGCCTGCACAGTTGCCTGCAGGGTCTGCAGAGTTGCCTGCAGAGAGTTGCCTGGCTGGGTGCATGAATCTAACCTCCCTAGCTCTTATGACCTGTGAGGAAAAGCCCAAGATCACATATGGACGGTGCTGTATAATAAACAGTTCTAAGGGGGGAACCCTTTTTTTGGAAATATAAATATATAATTTTTTAGAAGCTGAAGTGAGTACGAGAAGGTACGGTAATTTTGATTCATCTAATTCAAATGCCCTCCTACAATTTTTGTCAGGCCCAAACCTTTCACACACACCTCTTGCACACTCACTCACTCCTTACACACACCTCGCATGTTCAATCTTAACACACACACACACACACACAAACACACACACATGCACACACACACCTCTTACACACTCACTCACTCCTCACATAAACCTTACATGCTTATTCCTCACGTGCACAAACATACCTCTTGCACATTGCACACTTGCACACTCCAAAGGTCACGTGCGCACCTCTCACACGATCAATCCTCACACACACACACACACACACACAGACACTCACACACAAACACACACACACCTCTTGCACACTTGCACACTCCAAAGGTCACGTGTGCACCTCTCACATGATCAATCCACACACACATCTGCTGCTCACTCTTAACTTCACATGCGCACCTACCTCGGGCAGTTTGTCTCAAAACCAAATTTCTCACGCAACTCCGCCCTGCGCGCCTGCAGGGGCACCGTCAGTTGCCGGCCCAAATACGACAAAGTGACCTGCACGGCACACATCACGAGTCAGCATCCTTATGAGTAACCAGAGAACCAGAGTAGACGCAAATGAGTGGTGCAATATGGCCTGAAAATGTCGGTGTGACAGAGCAACAGGCTAGCCTGAGAGAGAAACGAATGGGGAAAAGCTGCACACACAGCACACAGAACTACTGCAACTGCAACACAGGCAAATACTGCACACACAGAGGAAAAGCTGCACACACAGCACACAGGACTACTGCAACTGCAACACAGGCAAATACTGCACACAAAGAGGAAATACTGCACACACAGCACACAGAACTACTGCAACTGCAACACAGGCAAATACTGCACACACAGAGGAAATGCTGCACACACAGCACACAGAACTACTGCAACTGCAACACAGGCAAATACTGCACACACAGAGGAAATACTGTACACACAGCACACAGAACTACTGCAACTGCAACACAGGCAAATACTGTATACACAGAGGAAACGCTGCACACACAGCACACAGAACTACTGCAACTGCAACACAGGCAAATCTGCACACACAGAGGAAATGCTGCACACACAGCACACAGAACTACTGCAACTGCAACACAGGCAAATACTGCACACACAGAGGAAATGCTGCACACACAGCACACGGAATAGCGCCGTCTGCTAACGACCAAAACTAAAGACAACGTGACCTGCGTGGCGCACACACGTTTGCATGAACAATCTTAATGGTTGTGATTTCTTATGATCTGAGCAGCAGCTGTATCAAACACCACAACATGGTCAGTAGAAATCAACGACAAAATTACAACATGGCAGTATGGTGTCGTTCAAGCATTACCTGTGACCGTAGCAAAAGGTCCCCTTTAAACCATCTTCTTAGTACCCTGGTATACAAAACATCCAATTTAGGCCCCTATGATATTACAATATCACCAAATGTAATACCATCTTCTTAGTACCCTGGTATACAAAACATCCAATTTAGGCCCCTATAATATTACAATATCACCAAATGAAATACCAGAGACACACACACGCACGCACACGCACGCACACACATACACATAGCACACACATACACATAGCACACACACACCTCTTCTCCTGCTGCTAGCTCTTCTGTGGCCCTCTTTATTCCTTGGTAATAATGACAGAGCCCTACGCATCTCACGATGCAAGCGAAATAGAACCCTGGTATACAAAACATCCAATTTAGGCCCCTATAATATTACAATATCACCAAATGAAATACCAGAGGCACACACACACACGCACACGCACGCACACACACACATAGCGCACACATACACACATACACATAGCACACACATACACATAGCACACACACACACACACACCTCTTCTCCTGCTGCTAGCTCTTCTGTGGCCCGCACGATGAGGCGATCTCCTATCACGTAGCCTGCGTGTGCATGTGGTGTGCATGCATGTGTGTGCGTGCGTGCGTGCGTGCGTGCGTGCGTGTGTGTGCATGTGTGTGTGTGCACTAGAATCGTCTTACAGCTCTTCAACTCATCTCTTATTACGCAGCCTGTGTGTATGCATGAGTGCATTGTGTTCCTCACAACACACTCACGCACACATGCGCAATAATATGTATATACAGGCTTTATGATTTATGATAGGCATATGCACATTACCACTGGTGCATTGTAGGCGTATAGATCAGCCAAACAACCTGGCTGAAGGTCACCCCCCATTGTAACCATTGTAGGCGTATAGGCCACATTACTAGGCCTACGCCACATACTAGGCCACATTACTAGGCCACATACTAGGCCACATTACTAGGCCACATACTAGGCCACATTACTAGGCCACATACTAGGCCACATTACTAGGCGTATAGGCCACATTACTAGGCCACATTCTAGGCCACATCACTAGGCGTATAGGCCACATTACTAGGCCACATTCTAGGCCACATTACTAGGCGTATAGGCCACATTACTAGGCCACATTCTAGGCCACATTACTAGGCCACATTCTAGGCCACATTACTATAGGCGTATAGGCCACAATACTACTGGTACATTGTACTGAGGTGGCAGGGTGGCTGAGAAGGGACGTCATGAGAACAAAAATAAACAAAGAGGAGTGAGAAGAGTGATGCCATGGTAGCGGGGGCTACGAAAGGAAAAGGACATGAGGACAAAGCTGGAAACGAGAGCAAAGCTATGTGTGTGCGGAGTAAGGAAAGGAAAGCCAAGGGAAGGGTGGCTATTTATAAAAAGGAAAGAAAAAAGCTGGCGGAAGCGAGAGGAGTGAGAAAGTGAAACCAAGCCAATTTCATCAACTGAACATTAAATCGTACACTCTGGATATCAAATTAATAACATTGAATTAAATAGAACCAAAAAGGTTACCAATGATTATAATCGTAAATGACATTATATTGATTATCCATGATTACAATCGTAAATAAAAATATGAGATGATGTTTGGCTGATGCGGGAATTGGAACAGATCAAGTGGCTGAGAAGTGAAGACAAACGACACAGGCAGCTCACCCATCTGACCTCATTCTACCTCTTAGTAGTATGTTGGTGGTAACAGTATGACTGTATGACTGTATGACTGTGTGACTGTATGACTGTATGACTGTATGACTGTATGACTGTGTGACTGTATGGCTGTATGACTGTGTGACTGTGTGGCTGTGTGACTGTATGACTGTATGACTGTATGACTGTATGACTGTATGACTGTGCGACTGTATGACTGTATAGCTGTGTGGCTTGGACAGTGGGGTGTGTGAATGTATGGAGAGTTGTAGTAGGAGTGTTGCGATCTAACTGCATTAAGTGCTTGGGCTACTGAGCGCTGAAGTTCTTCCAAAACACGAGTGGCACACATGACCTGACTACAGTTAATGTGTTTAGGCTACTTAGCGCTGGAATTAACTGTTATGCCAAAGCACGAGTAGCACTCATGACCTGACTGCAGTTAATGTGTTTAGGCTACTTAGCGCTGGAATTGCTCGTTATGCCAAAGCACAGGTAGCACTCCATGACCTGACTGTGTCAAGCGCATTGACTACTGAGCGCTGAAGTTCTTCCAAAACACGAAAGGCACTCCATGACCTGACTGTGTCAAGCGCATTGACTGCTAAGCGCTAAAGTTCTTCCAAAACACGAATGACACTCCATGACCTGACTGCGTCAAGCGCATTGACTACTGAGCGCTAAAGCTCTTCCAATACACAAGTGTCACACACCATGACCGAACTTCTTTAAGAGGCTACTAAGCGCTGAAATTACTCCAATACATGAGTGGCACACCATCACCTGGAATGACTCGTTACTCCAAAACACGAATGGCACACCATGACCTGACTGCGTCAAGCGTTCAGATTACTGAGTGCTGATATTACACAAGCAGCACGCCATGAATACCTTGAAGAAACGTGCATCACATATTTCCAGCCACTGGCCACGTTTGGGGCGCAGGAGTGTTGAGCAATTTTTGAATAAGTGAGTGTTGCGCAGGAGTGTTGTGCAGAAGTGTTGAGCAACCGACCAAGTGAGTGTTGCGCAGGAGTGTTGTGCAGAAGTGTTGAGCAACCGACCAAGTGAGTGTTGCGCAAGAGTGTTGAGCAACCGACCAAAAGCTGAAGCACACCTAATCCACCACGCTCTTACTGCAAACTCGAAAGTGACGATCGCCCTGGTTGCGTTTGGGGGGCCAGAGTGTGTAGCAGAAGACTGAACAACTGACAAACCGCCAAAGTGGGTCATTTAAATATATAAATAAATAAATCTAATATATAGGTGACCACAACTTCCACATTTTACTGCAAACTAAAAGAGAGCCCACACTCACTGGTTGCATTTGGGGTGCAGGCGTGATTGATCAGCGCGGCCTCAGGCCACAGCCCTAGATGCCCCACAGCTTCTTCCCCTCTCAGGCCACACACAGCAAAGTCCTTGAACTCCTCCCCCTGCACTCACAATACGTTTCGGAAGGAAAAGCGATGCTGCAGTGGTTACCGCTCGTCGTTTGAATAAAGGTAAGAGAGCCAGTTTGGAAGCGGGTATCGCAAAAGCAGAATAAATCCACCTGTGCAGGCAGCAGTGAAACACCACTCCCCACACAAATAAAGAGAAGGAGCTACTTTGGTAGCGAGCGACAATAAAATCTCCACTGCAAAGCTTTACATCCCAAGCATTGCTCTCCCCACCTCCTTTTCCTGCATGCAGACATTCCCATTTTGATACAAAAAACGTTTAAAAGGTCCACTACGATGTTACACATTCCAAGTATGCAACATTGCTTTCCTCATCTCTTTCATCTGCACCATACATTCCCTTTTGGTTAGCAAACACACCAGCCTACTTCATGAAGTGTACGAGTGAGTATGGTGTGCTCACCATTATTTTTGTTAGCAAACACACCAGCCTACTTCATGAAGTGTGCGAGTGAGTACGGCGTGCACATATTTATTTTTAGGGACAAATAAACACATATGTGGAAGAAAAAATTAGGGTTAACAAATCATGTGACATGTCGTGTACGCAGCGTCATGTTGCATACGCAGCAAATAAGCAATGACAAAGGAATAAACACTACACAAACAGTACGAAATTGCCCCCCACATAAACAAAGGCAAAAAACGTGCAACGTTACGTGCAGAGGTCATCACAGCTTTCAAGCTCTTATGCAATTCACAATATTAACGCAGCCTCAGGACAAGCAGTCAAATTATTTGAGGACAGACAAGACATACAATACAATTACTAGCAATTAAATGACAATGTTCTGTAAGCGTACACAAGCACAACCAAACACACACAAACACATACGTATACATTTGAACATGCACGAGCACAGGAACACACACATGTTTACGCCCACGCACGTACACACACGTACACACACAACACAACCCACACACCAGTTATAACACATACTCACTTGACAGTTGAGGTTGACAATACGATACAAGCGCTCTATATCCATTGTGATGGGCGTCATAGGACCTGCAGTATGTAGAATACGCCAGCGTCATAATTTGTGAAGGGCGCATTGAAGGCTCCATGTATGTACGCAAATCACGTATTCATATAAGGCAGAGGTGTTCCTTCCTAATGTGTGTGTGTGTGTGTGTTTTATGATGATGGCCTATGGATGTGTCCCCAAATCATGCTGCAAGAGAAATGACTCTGGCTCCTTCAGTGACAGATCCGGTGGTGGGCAAGATATTGAACAGGTGCATTTTTTTCCGGCTCATGTGCCCGGTGTTTTGAGACCCTCGCAATTCAATCGTACTGTGTGTGTATGTGTGTGTGTATGTAAGTGTGTGTGTGTGTGTGTGTGTACAAATGAAGACCTACAGATGTATTACCCCTCTCTAAGCAACAATTTGAGAGGAGCAAGTTTGTGATCTTGCGCTGCATATCACAATCACACGAACACCCACACACCCACACAAAGAACACACATATTATTAAGCAACAATTTGAGAGGAGCAAGTCTGTGCTCTTGCGCTGCAGATTACAATCATACGAACACCCAAACACCCACACAAAGAACACAATTATTTTGCTAGCAATTTTTACCTAACCTGCCTGCAAAGCCCCCATATTTAAGCTCTTATGAAGTGCTCAAAACCTGTAGCTCTTATGAAGCACTCAAAACGTGTATCTCTTATAAAGTACTCAAAACCAGTACCTGCTGAACCTTGTTGCTACAAATGCAGGGCCAAATTCTTTTTGGGGAGGGCAGCTCCTACTTCCTCCACCCATAGTCTTCGCTCCTCACACTTTTACACTCTCACACTCTCACACTCTCACACTCTCACACTCTCAACAACTCAGTCGCCTAGTTTCTTTCACCATTGAGAATTTTCACATGATGTGACACACACACCATTCAAAACCCCTACCTTGTCACACCATTCGCAATCCCTACCTTGTCACATCATCCGCAATCCCTACTTTGTCACATCATTCGCAATCCCTACTTTGTCACATCATTTGCAATCCCTACCTTGTCACATCATTCGCAATTCCTACCTTGTCACACCATTCGCAATTCCTACCTTGTCACATCATCCGCAATCCCTACTTTGTCGCATCATTTGCAATCCCTACTTTGTCACATCATTCGCAATTCCTACCTTGTCACACCATTCGCAATCCCTACCTTGTTGCTGTGTGTCGTGCAGGGCAGAGATTTCTTGCTGGCTTGGCAGCCTTTTCTCACCCTCACCATCCCACAGGAGCTCGTCCAGCCACACGTGCTGGGCAGGGGACAGTTTCACCCTGTGTGTGTGTTTGTGTGTGTGTTTGTGTGTGTGTGTGTGTGTGTGTATACATCAAGGAGTCTGGGATTTTGGTAGAGGTATACAACATCTCTCATTTCCTCTTGCTATACACAGTGGCTCATCCAGCCACACGTGCTGAGCAGGGGACGGCTAGGCCCTGCGCAATGGACGAAGATTTTTTATATTCAAGGACCCTGTTTAAGGATAAAAATTCGAATATTGAAGGACAACAAGTTTTGATATTCGACAGGTATTCAAGTAAAAAAATGCGGATAATCAAGCACTTGAGCATCACAACAGTTATTCCCTTTTCGTTTTTCCTCCTGATTTCTCCCTTTGTTCCCCTTTAATTCACCCCCCTTTTCCCCCCTTTTAAAGCCCCCTTCCTTTTCCTCTATTGTGGCAAAGGCATACGACGCCAATGAGGTCCTTGATCCTCTTCAGTTTAGCTGCGCAAGGCTTATTCTGGTAACCCTAGGCAAACCATTGGGCCACACCATGTGCTGATACCCACTGGACAACCAGACTTTTTCAACTCTTGACATACCAAAAGGGCGTAGTCAATGGGCTAAAACAAAGAGCTGATACCAGCAGGCAGCCAGAACCACACCTTGTGCTGACAGGTATGGTGTCCACACACTCAACCAACAAGCACACGCACACACTCACACACACACTCACACACACACACTCACACACAAGCACAAGCACACACACACACACACATAGAAACACACCTTGTGCTAACAGGTACGGCGCCACGCACTCAATCAACACAAGCACACACACACTCACACACACAGAAACACAACTTGTGCTGACAGGTATGGTGCCCACACACTCAACCAACACAAGCACACAAACAGACAGACAGACACACACACTGAACCCGAATACACACACTCGCAGCTACACTCACTTTGCGTGCATGTGATCTGCGAGCTCCTCGTTTTCAGGGGCGTCGTCTTCACCCTTGCCCTCCCCTTCACTCACGTACTCCATCATGGCCAGGGGCTGCGTGAAGCAGAGACACACACGCTGTTGCTTGTTTACAGCTACTGGTGGCTTGTTTGTACTTAAATACTGATCCACCGTCCTCTTTATTCACACATCATGGCCAGGGGCTGCGCAAAACAGAGACACACACATACGCTGTTGCTTATTTACAGCTACTGGTGGCTTATTTGTACTTAAATACTGATCCACCGTCCTCTTTATTCACACATCATGGCCAGGGGCTGCGTGAAACAGAGATACATTTTTTTGCTTGTTTACAGCTACTGGTGGCTTGCTTGTACTCAAATACTGGTCCACCGTCCTCTTTATTCACACATTCTCCATCATGGCCAGGGGCTGTGTTAACAGATAGGTACGCACACTGTTGCGATCAAAATCTTCTGGTGGCGTGCTTATGCACAAATGCTGTTCCACAGTCCCCTTAACTCTCACATAGGGTTGGCCACAATCATATAGATATTATACATATATATAATATATATATATATATATATATACGGTGCGTGCACGGTATTTATGGCAGGGAAATCACCACTTGTACGGTCATGTACGGTGAATATACACGGCTCTGGCCAGTCCTACGTACACACAATCCATCAAGATGGCAAGCAGCCGCGTGAAATGCTAGAGCGCACGCCTGTTGCTTGTTCGTGCTCTACCAATACCCATAGACACAAGCAAGCGGCTCACAAGTTGCTGGTGCGCAAAATATATTCCAATGCCACCGGCAGCCACAACATTGGAAACATCTGATTCTGTCATGGGCTCGGGACCGATTCCTCAGCCACCCCTTTATAGTCAGCTTTTTTCATGGGCCGCAGACAGCATCCCATTACAAGGGCAGCACCTCATGGGCCAAGGACGGCATCCTATTACAGAATGTACAAGGTCTTCGCTGCGATGCCCAAGGTCTTTTGTCCTACAGGATGATACCAGCCCAAGGTCTTTGTCCTACAGGATGATACCAGCCCAAGGTCTTTTCTCCTACAGGATGATACCAGCCCAAGGTCTTTTGTCCTACAGGCTGATACCAGCCCTTTTCAGCAACGTTCGTATTGCCCCCACTTTGCCTCGCAGATGAAATTCTGCCTTCTTGGGACAGGGGGCATGAACGTCAGGCGTCAGGAACGGCAATCCAGGTTACCCCTACCTCCTGACCCCCATTGACCTTCGTTCTGCTCTTTCTATGGTTAAGAAACTTATGGTACTTGTAGGGTTGAACAGAATCGTACATATAATGCATACACCGTATATGACCGTATAATCGGTAATTTCCCTGCCAAAAATACCGTAAATGCATTGTATGTATCAGTGTTTCTTTAAGAATTTGGGGAAACCTTGATTTTAAATTACCCCCAAATCTGGAAATATGAGAAAGTGGGTTCTCATATCGATTTTACTTTGCTGCCCCAGCCCGCCGGAAGGCCTGCAGCCCCCCGGCATATGGTGAATGGTGTATGTAAGTGAATTAAAAACATTGCATCAACTCAATAAGATTGGTCTGCAATTGTAAGGGGAAATCCGTCTCCAATACTGTCCTTCTAACTGAGTCCTTTATTAATAATTCCATGGCGTTTCTTTGCGCTAAACCACTCCAAAATGGCCTCTGGGTATGGGGAATTATCCACACTAAAGGCTGAGCTTTTAAACCCTCGAGCGCAGCACGTCAAGTGCTGTGCTTGTAGCCTGATGCGCTGTGGTTTACGGATGTACTTGAGGGTGCTGAATGCGCTCATCCTTAACTGACCCTGGCACCATTACCATCACCAGCTCTGCTAGCTTGACCCACTCCTCAAACCGGTACCGTGCCCCTAAGCGTGTGGCTTCCCCCCAAAATTTCTTGGCAGAGAGAGGGCGAGCTAGGGTTTGCGAGCCCCTAAGTACTTCCCATCCCTTTTCCCCCTGGCAACTCTGGCCTTTTTTGGTGGGTATTTTCCGCTCATTTCAACGTGATCATTTATTAAATGCTTGGCAATGTTCGGAAGATTTCGGATTTTGTGGTGTGTGAGGGCCTTCGACGGCCCTCCAAGGGCCACATAACCGTTTTACACAGGGGCTCATTGACAGCCCCAAAAGCTTGATTTCATATCGATGCCAAAAGTCGGATTTCATATTGATGTCAAAGTTCGGAAACCCATGTTTTCATATTGATCAATATGGTATATCGACTTAAAAGAAACACTGGTATGTATCAGAGGGGGACACTGAGGCCAAAAATGGTACGGTTTTGGCATGCTCCTAGGGTAAGGCTCCCGTAATTTGCTTTCAAGCTCAGCTCAGATGTGTAGATTCCAATGCAGCTGAGCTTGAAACCTGCCAGTTAGGAGGCCCATACCTAATCGGCCGCGGCGTGAACCCTACTTTTTAAGCAGCCATATGCTGTATCTGACCAACCAGCGCACCAAACCCGCTGATATTCTGTGTTTTGGAGTTTTTATAATAAATAAAGATCATTGCAAAAACAATGGAGCAAAAAAATTTAAGTGGCTGGCGATATATGCATAGTACTGTGCCATTCCCCCTGAAAAGCACCCATCTAGGGTACAGGTGCACGACGTGTGCTTCTAGTCCTGTCATTCTGTACGCAGAGCGACTTGTCTAAATCTGAGCACATGCTCGGGTAGCTTATAAAGTCAGCATCAGTTTGAAAACTGGGTCCAATTTGATAAAGTGACGTGTGAGTAGTTGCACCTTTCATGCAAAAAGGAGCATGATTTGGCTTTTGCCCAGTGTCCCCCCTCTGTGTATGTATATGGTTTTGGCCAACCCCAGGTACCTGGTACCAGGTGGCTCCTAAATTGTACCTGAAAGATTTGTGGAGTTAGGTGCGGAATGATGGATAATGTGTGCAAAAAGATCGCTGCCAGCAAGTTTCTTGAGAGAAATAGAAATTCTTGAGAGCGCCAGGGCTTTCCTTCCCTTTATTTCATTTCAATAATCAGGGCTCCTTTCCCTTCATTAATGTGAAGAGTGGTTTCCACTGCCTGCGTAGTTTGATCTTATCAATAATCAGGACGCACCTGTGATACAAGCAGCAGCTGTTTTTTGTTAACATCCCTGCTAACAGCCAAGCCTACTTCCCTTTATTTCATTTCAAAGATCAGGACGCACCTGTGATACAAGCAGCAGCTGTCCAACGTTAACATCCCTGCTAACAACCAAGCCCCGGCCCTTGCCTGCAAGAGCGAGGGGTGTGTGCATGTATGTGCGTTTTATGTATGTACACGCGTGTGTGGACTGTATACAAACCTTTATGTGCAGTGCAAGCTCCGGCCTTTGCCTGCTGGAGCAAGGCAGGGGTGTGTGCATGTGTGTGTGTGTTTGTGTGTATGTGCGTGTATTCATGTGTGTATGTGTGAGTGTGTACGTGCCTTTATGTGCAGTGCGCATGGTTGCATGTATCCATCCATTTGAGTGTGCAACCGACTGATCATTCAATGGCAGCCTAGGCACTACAACTGTGGCCACAAGGATGGGCAGAAGGCATAATGTCACTCACGGCATACAACCCAATAAAACGATTTTTAAGTATGCATTCTAAGCAGTCTAATTCAGCATTTTACTTCAGCATTCTAAAGCATTCAAAATGGCTTACAACTTGAACCCATGAAACTTACCTTTTACACCCACCACTTGCACAGGCAGAAACAAAAAGACGTGTGTCTAAAGCATATGAAATGGTCTATTTTAGACTAAACCTATGAAACTTGTCTTTTACAGCCACCACTTGCACAGGCAGAAACAAAAAGACGTGTGTCTAAAGCTTATGAAATGGTTCAAAAAATAAATCTACGAAACTTGCCTTTTACAGCCACCATTTGCACAGGCAGAAACAAAAAGAAGTGTAATGGTTTGTAAAACCTACAAAACTTGCCTTTTACAGCCACCACTTGCACAGGCCCCCACGTGCTGGGAGGTAAAAAGCCATCCTGGAAAAGCGATGGGCATTTGCGTGTTTGCAATGAGACCGCAAGGTGAAACATTTTGAGCTAATATGTGTGTCGAGGTGTGCTTGTGCAACTCCTCAAGGTCCTGGAGACAACATACCATGAAGGTGTTCGCAAGAGTGGAGCATACAGAGGTGGCATGGCCACATAGAGAGGAAAACGAAAGGAAATTAGGAAGCAATGGCGCTCTTGAAGCCATTGTAAGTATGCCTTGTGGGCTACAGAGATTGCATGCAATTTGGGTTGGCCAGAACCGTATATATACACCGTATATTTGGTGATATCCCTTCCAGAGATAACGTATATACA
>Ga0307968_1000930_pt1 | contig 22804 bp, 28 predicted proteins | sample OrgLakmetagen650_FD_201834 | JGI IMG/M metagenome (GOLD analysis project Ga0307968, IMG submission 201834) | Saline water microbial communities from Organic Lake, Antarctica - #650 | ecosystem: Environmental > Aquatic > Non-marine Saline and Alkaline > Saline | place: Antarctica: Organic Lake...
CGTGTACGTGTGTGAGTGTGTCTGTGTTTGTGTGTGTGCGTGTGCGTGTGTGTGTGTGTGTGTGTGTTTGTGTGTGTGTGTGTGTGTGTGTGTGTGTGTGTGTGTGTGTGTGTGCGCGCACGTGTGTGCATGTTTGTGTGTGTGACCTCACTTTTTTATAGAATGATTGGTTCTTGCGGAATAATTGCAGCATTTATAAATTATTTCAGGCACAATACTCTGTCGGGCAATTGGTAAACACAGCCAGAACACAAAAAATAGACAGCCCCGCAAAGTAAGAGAGACAGGGAAGACATGGCTGTACAGCTGCTTGGCAACAAAAGTGTTTCACTAAGAACTTCACACCTAAGTTCCACTTCAAGAGCCCAACAAGTCCTGAAAGCATCCAGGAGGTGAGTGCAAGCCGTTCAGGAGTGTGCTCATCTCACAGAAACGCACAGGACAAATCAAAGACTAATCTTATAGGGACGCCCTCTATGGCGCGGCTCTCCCTTTATGCAGCAGGCCAGCCTCGGCCCTTGCGGCAGCCAGCAAGCCTATCTTCGTTGACAGTAATCCTAGCAAGGAGTTCTTGCAGGCAAGTGATAGTGCATATGCCTTGCACATTCCACATTCCGCATTTTGTTCAGGCTTGACTGCAAATCTGTCTTCTTTTTTTGCGCAGGCTGAGGGCGTCCAAAACTGGGGCACCTGGGGTTGCGGGTAAGAAAATGCACGCGTCATGTTATCAGGACCTCTCGAGGGAATTCGGCAGGGGGCACACTGAGGCCCCTACTTTTCAGACCTAATAATGTGCGGGCAGGGTGACTCGGGTCTGGGCACGTGCTCTAGTTTACAATGTGTATTGGTGGGCTGGTATCACAACTTACGCAACTTGCACAAGGCGCTTGTGTTGAAAACCATTATACGGGGCGGAAGCAGGGCGGCGCCCAAAGGCCAGGGCTAACTGAGTTACCTTCCCTGTATTCTCTTGAGCCTCCGTGCATCATGGCTTTGGATTGTTAATTAGCAATTGGCCCGGACCCGAAAGCTACTCAAGACGTTGATCTTTCGAATAACACCCACCCGATGCACCTGGTTACTTATTAAATTGTCGTGCTGTTGGTAAAAGAGATTGGAACAAAATTAGTAACTTCACTCACTTTCTCATGTAATATGGCACTCCATATAAAGTTTTGGATTGGTGGGATGGTGGTGATCGGATAGAGGCCATAATTTGCAATAGAAGGCTGCACGCCACGGCAAACTGAATACAAGGGTCCATGTGTAAACCTCACCTCGGAAGATCTGGAGTTTTCCAGACGCACCGCAAGTGAGCGAAAGAGTATTTTAGAGGGGGTTAATGTCAGTAGCTTCTGATAACGGTGTATACATTCTGACTTTTTGAGATACCAATATGAAGTATCCAGTCCTTGGTCAACTGTACTGCTTGGGTTGCGCTATTTAACAAGCCCTCTTTGTTACGTGTGTAGGGTTGGCCAGAATCCTATATTCACGATGTATTTATGGAATGTTTGGCAGGGTAATCACCAAATATATGGTAATATACGGCGTATATAGGTTAAGGTTCTGGCCAACCCTATACATATGTAAACGTGCTCAGAGTGTTAAGGTGTAAAACTAGCTGGGTGGAGGTTTGTTCTAACTTTCATTCTTCCTCTATGTGCTGAAGTGGCAATGCAAAGGCAGGACTCTAACAACCATGCTAAGTCATAAAAGACCAGGAGCTCCCCCAATTGGAGAGCCTCGCTTTCCCAGCAGGAGCTGGGCGAAATGCACTGCAATACAACACGAACGCCATCAGCCAAGGTTCAGATCTAAGTGCCACGGCACACAACTCCCCTGATGACCTAAATTACACACTCTTTAAAAAAAGGTCCGCTTCACTGCTGCACAGAGTCTCCAAGTTCCCATGGAAATGGACTGTTGATGAAAAAGCCTATATCCTGGAAGGAGAAGTGGACATTTACCCAGCAGAGGGAGAACCTGGCGAAAAGACGAAGGTGCATGTCAAGGCAGGAGACTACTGCGTCTTCCCCGGCGGGATGTCCTGCACGTGAGTGTGAGAGAGGAGGAAGGACATAACAAGAAGGCACGGGAAGTGAAACGCTTCCCAAATCGAGTGAAGAGCCACCCAGGTGCTCAGTGGTTGTATTAGCACTCCGTACCGAAATGGCTCCTCACTCGATCTGGGCTTATAGTTTAAGCTATAAGATAGCTTCATCACTGAAAAGCAAAGGAGGAAACGACAGGGATTAGGAGGGATCAGATAGGGGGAAAATAAAGCTCTCGAATCACGCCATGCTAAAGTACTTTCGGCATGGATTAGGAAAGCACACTGTCCCTCAGATGTAAAGCCTCACTTCCCCAACTGGAACAGGGTGGAGGGGGGCAAGCTGGGAAGGCTCACAGTTTGCCAAGATAAATTTTGTGCATTTTATTGTTAAAAGGTACAAGCAAGTACTGATTTTTTCATCGCAAAGCCTGACGGTTGCTTTAGGGTCGGAGGGATTTCCCCTCTTATTTTTAATTGTAGAAACATGCTGCAACAAGTGACCACCTATGTTGCTAGTTCAGAAGCTCCAGTCTTTGCAAGGGCGCAAGGGCTATGTAAATGCCAGCCATGCAAACTTCGTCTGTACAAAAAAGATTACAAAAAATCCAGCTTGATGCTCAGCTAGGTTGCTCTTTGCTATGTTGTTGTGTAAACAAGCCTGAGGTGTGCATATTTCTTTCATTTGCTGTTCGAGCTGAGGTGAACTATAACAAGCATTTCCGGACCTTCTGCTTTTCTGGTTTGCAGGTGGGATGTGACAAAGGCGATCAACAAGCACTTTGACATGTGAAATAGAGAAGTCACAAGCAAGTAGGCATCTAGTTGCTGGGATTGCAATTGGCTGCACGCTGTGTCTTTTAGGGTACTCAGCTAACTTATAATAGCCTTTTTTTATTATACTTGATGTATCAAAAAGCTTGATAAACTGAATTGTTACGAAATTCCTGTAATTTTGGCATTTGCTTGCCTTGTAGTGCTGCACTGATGTGTTGGGGTAGGATACGGGAGTAGGATTCTAGTGTTAGTTAAGACCAAATGTGTCATTATGAATTACAACTTAGCATGCCGCATGATCTTGAAGGCTATCAGCAAAACAGGCTCCTTAGGATCATGCGTTGTCTCCATTGACATAGGCAGCAACAAACGGATGATCATGCAAACTCTCCAGATTCTTGAAACAGCTGAAAGTAAAATTGTTTCCAAATGGCTCTTCCCACCCCGCTTCCCAGATAAAGACAGATTTACCTCCAGTTGCCCAGATATTGTGCTGGTTACTCCAATCGCTGCAAAAACACAAACACAACAAACTAATGTAGGGGGCGGGGTGGGTTCTTCAAAGTGGCAGGCAGGGGGCAATTGAGGGAGACTGGGAGCACCCTAGCAGCACCGCCAGCCACCAGAAGAGCCACCAACCCCAGACAGCACCGACCTAAAGATCTCAGCAAAACTCGGCGTGACATCCGCCTCGTCGAGATCAAGGATTGTGAAAACAGCAGACCTCAGAACCAGCTGAACGCCGCAAAGGAACAGCACAAAGACCTTTTTTTTTGCAACATTCTCCAAGGAGCCTTCGTTACTCTCCACATCATCCTCTTGGGTGTGGGTGGCACCATTTACAACACTCACACTCTGAAGCCTTTTAAGGAACTGGGTCTCGATTCTCAAAGAGTTAAGAAGCTTGCCTCCAAGCTCCATGTGCACTCTGTGATATTTGCTGCAAAATTTGTCCATACCAGACGCGCTCTTTCCTGTACAGTTATCAACTCTCCTCAGGAGCCGGTTTCAGGCCAAGCCTGCAACCCTCTTGATCCCCATTGATTTTCCTCGGTACCAAAGTGGCTCCTTTTCCTTAATCTATGTGGGGAGTGGTTCTCACTGCCTGCGCAGTTTTTCTTTTTCTTTTCTTTTCTGGGAAGCCGATAAGGAGGATGGCCTGCCACATGAGTAGGGTTGGCCAGAATTGCATATATACCGTATATGACCGCATATTTGGTGATTTCCCTGCCAAAAATGCCGTATATACACCGTATACCGTATATATATGGTTCTGGCCAACCTTACACATGAGCCTTGTGGCCATTGACTACAACTCTACCTCTGAAGCAATCGTGATGAGTGATGGTCCTTATGCTTTGGTTGCGGAGTAGCGAAGATAAAGCTTACGATACTCCGCAACCCAAGCATAAGGACATAAGGACCACCTTCTCACGCTGGACAATCAGTGACTGCCACAGCACTCTGCTTTGGGGTGTGGTTTGATAGGCTTGTCAGTCATTAGTGTGTGCGAAAGGGAAAAGGAGCGAGCTCACAGCTGAGTTGTCTTTGGGCTTGATAAAGCCATGTGCCAGCAATGTCGTCAAATGAGTATGAGTCGTGTGCCCTACTCATTGGACGACATTGCTCCGCTCCTCCGTCCATAGGGAGGTAACTGGTAAGTATTGTAGGGTCTTCAACAACAAGTTCATACTCAAAAGAAGCCAGCACATGCACGTCTCGTGCCAATGCTTGGGCGTTCTCAAGGCTGCTAAAGCGCTCCTGCCCTCGCACCTCACTCACTTTGCTTCGTAATAATTGTAAGCAGCTGTTGTTCATTGATGGTATTGAACAACACCATCAATCAACAACAGCTGTTGAGATGGCCTCGAAGGCTTCCTGCTCCTGTTGAGCTTGGTCGAATTGAGCTTTTTGATCTTCCCACAATTGATGGACTGATTCTCACCGGGTACCGTTTCAGTTGCCTGTATGGATTATCTTAGTTCGCTCGGGACATTTCATCAGCGTGTACCTGTACGTGTGTCTTCTATGCATAAGACGAAAGGAAGAGCCCTAATGTTTATGTTTACATCTTACATTGCTTACAGCATGAAAGAAATGTATTACATCTTTTAGAAAATGACCGATCAGGTCTGGTCCGGGTGGGCAAAGATCAAGGGTACTCTTCAAAACTCGACAAGCTCCCATTTTCGCGAAGCTTGACAAAAAGCTTCTCGTGCAGCGCTTGAACGGCACGCTGCCCGTCTGCACCCTCAACCTGTACGGCCAATTGCAGGTAAGAACAGGGGGAGAACAATTGCTAGAAGACATGCTCACACTGTTTTGTAGGACATGTGTAGATATGTACGTGCAACACATTACAAACTGGCGTTTTGCGCAAGCAAAGGGCGCTGGCCACACACCGCTGACTCACCACTAAGGAAATGTTGGTCTTCGAGGCCCCTTGGCTAATCATCACAACATTGATGCCGCAAGAGTTCAAGACTTCAAACGTCTGCAATGTTAAACAAAGAGGTGATTTAGATGATTTTACGTTACTTCAACGCCATAACAGTTGAAGTGCTTGACTTTCTCCTCTTAGTTCACACTAAAACCACAAGCTCGCTGTAAAAATGTGAAAAGTTCGTTGAGAGCCCTGTGCATCGTTGATGTCATACCAGCGTAGACTTATGCTTTTACTCTTGCTTTTACGTGGCCTAATAGGGTAACCTTGCGAGTTAAGGTAAGGTTGTCTTGAGAGTTGAGACTGAAGAGATAAAGCAAAACAAAATCAAGCGCAATTCCACTTATCTCTGAGGCGTCCCTATTATTAATATTCCTATACTCACGTGTTGTAAAATCTTGCTTGTTTTTTGAACGTTGCAGATCCTGCAATGGAATCAAGGAAAACTAGCAGAGTTTGTGTTCTAGGTGTAATCACATGCACGCAGCAACCGACAAATTATAAGCATTGCCCTCAAACTAGAAAGTAGAACTGGCAGTACATGTATGGTAGCTACAGGGTTTGCGTGTTGCAACAGAGAACGAGAACAGAGCAAGGCACGCTCACAAAGAAATGATGGAAAGGTCATTGCGGGAGGACACTTTTGCAATCTTGCCGAGGTCTGCTTTGAGCAGGTCCAGCCCAAGGTCTAAGTTGTCGAACTTTCTAGGGTCGAGGGTGACAGACACAGACACCTGCAAGGCGGCACAGTGGTTTATTTTAATGAGCGTTGTTTAACACGGCCTTTATTATTGTTGCTTCAGGTCTGTGAGGAGGCACGAGGAAGGGCACACTACAAGCACTGCCTGTTAGAGAGCATTGTTTTCAGAAGTGACTGGCCCTTGTTGTTTCTTGTTGCACACAACAAACACTCTTAAAAGGCGTGTGATGTTGCCTGAACAGGGCAGGTTGTTATTGCAAGTTGGTGGATACAATTCAGAAGGTATGAGTAGCTCACGGTCCCAAATTTACAATGAAAGTTCCCAATCTTCTCGCATATTGTATAGCACCAGCTAGCTTTTGTGGTGGGGCTCCTCTTTAATAGAGCAACAGTTTGGAATCCTTGATGCATACTCATTCCCATCAGCATAGACCGCAACTATTAACTGATAGCAGGGCTCTAGCTCGATAGTTTGGAGAATCCTATAAAAACATCAGACATTTTTGCAGTGGCCTTGACTTCTTTTGGCCTGCCTGTGCATCGCTTCCACTCAGTGTGACAAAACAGACGCATCGACATGAATATTGCGCAATATTTGAAGCATCATTCTCCACAACGACACCTTGTCGACGTGGTGTTTCATCATAATGCATGTGTGTTTGTATTGTAATTGTGTGTGTTGTAATTGTGTGTGCGTGTGCTGTGTGCTGTGTGTGTGCGTGTGCTGTGTGCTGTGTGCTGTGTGTGTGCGTGTGTGTGTTTACCAAGCGTGTACTCTGTTTGAACGTGTTGAGCCTTACCGGCTTAGCAAAAGCCACCAGCCTTGTGTTCTGTGTACTTGTGTGTGCTGCAAGTCCTTGTCTTGTTTGAATGCATGAACACTTGCCACCCATTAAACACAATCATATCTCTCAGGCCTATAATCCTGCGTATGCGCATGCTCACGGGCACGCACACACACATGCACACACACGCATGCACGCACACACGCACAAATACACACAAACAATTTAGCTCACACACATATCCGCACCTCACTGGTTGCCACCACATCTACCGATAGCTTGTGCTTGCCAAAGGCCTCAAACACAGTGGCCAGGAACCCGAACTGCCCCATCATGCGCAGGGAGATGATGTCAACCAATGTAACCTTGTTTTTCAGTACGATAGAAGTCACTAACACGTCTGCCATGCTGCGCTCGTTGCTGATCACGGTTCCTGGTGCATTTCTGCATAGTGCATGCATCGTGCAAGTATATATAAGTAATGGTGCATGACACACAATTGATCCCCATCATCTATAGAAGAACCGTACACAGCTCGCCAATATATTGTATTATAGCTGAAAGGTATGGCAAGCAATGTAATAAGTGTGAGCGAGAAAGAAAGCAAATAAACGCACAGCCAGGCGTTCTAGCATGTTAGTGTGACGGTTCTGGAAAAAGTTGATATAGTGTTGCAAACAAGCAATTTGTGTTCTAAAACTCTTCAGTAACACATTACCACCTCCTGAGGAAGATTAACAAGAGGGTGGGGCTAGAGCTGTGTGCTCACACTGCGTACGCATCTTGTTTGTTGATCTGAAGGTTCCTTGCTAAAAATTTCATATAACCTGTACCTCATGTAACCTGTGCTGTTGCAGGCTTGACCTCACTGCCTTGCCCTAAGCAACGCTAACGAGAAAAAATTCTTCTAAATAGATTCATGATTAAAACACCTTCTTGAACATGAAATGTTTCTGGCCATTATGCACGATATTTCACCGCCTTGTCGAGATAATAACCGGGGGCGGCAATTTCCTTTTGGTGCGGAACATAACACTGTCTAAAGGTGGATTCTATTCCCTAAGAAGCAACACATTGAACCATACTCGATAGTGGCGCTGCGCTTGTGATCTCTAGGAACTAGTCAGAGACCTTGAACATAGCCCATGCTTGCAATCCATGCTCAAGCTGCTGGTACCATATTTCCTCGTGACAGCCAAAGCGCTATGATGAGCAAGAGCTTTCTTGCTCTTCAATTAAGCCCAAAATTGGCATTGTCTCCTGTGCCTGTGCCAACTGCCTGGTAATTCTCCCCAGCAGAGTTGTGTGCACTCTCCTGGAACCGGTTCCCTGTTTACCCCAGCTAGCCTTGCGTGTGCAAATGCATGAGCTGTGCGCGTGCCCAATGCTGGTGTTCACTGCATACCTGCATCCTGTTTGACAATCCTGTTTGACCTGATGTGTGTGCCCACTGTCATGCATGCATAGAAAGTGCAAAGCAAGTAAGATGGCTGGTGGCCTGTTGCAACTCTGAAACTTGCCGTTCTCCCGGTTAGTGACCTCTCCGCGCGATGCGTCATCCTAACAGCAAGTGGCCGGAAACCAATTGTGCCCCAGCGATTTTAAGTCTAACTTCCTGCTCATCGCAAACATGCAAAAACGTGACTCCGCTCGGCAAACAGACTTGCATTCCTGGCGTCGCCAAAAGCTCCCTACAGGGTCACATTTGTCTTAAAATTGTCTTCTTTTCATCTATTCAGTTTTTATGTCCAGGAGCTCCAAAAAATGCCCTCTTTTCCAACCTATTGACAAGCCATATTTTATTCAGCGTGAGGCTCTTACTCGATTTGGCGACAAAAGGGTTTGGAGAAGCCAATCTTTTTTAAGTTATAAGGCTTTCAGTTTCTCCAGCAATACCCAAATTTCTAAAAAATTTGTGAAGTCCGGGTTTTAACCGATTCGGCTGGAAGCATTTTGGGCCTGAATAGCTTTGCGGTCGGGCGTCCGTTCCGCGTAAGATTCTGTAGACAATTGTGGCAGGTGCCGATCTACAGGTCTATTGAGTTTCGTGGCAAGCTGTGAGGGTCGGACTTTTGGTGACGAGAAGGGCTGCAGAGCGGCGCGTTGTGACGGCCTCAAAATGCGAAATTCACTGTTTCGATTCTTGCTTGATTCCAGGAATCGTGCAGTTATCATGCGCCGTCGCTTTCTGTGGCTGCATGGAGACCTCCGAGGAGGGGATTTTTGGCCGGCGACTTTTTCGGGCATTTTAGTGCCGCTGATAAAAACTATCTTATGTCTACTGCTTGTCTTCCTGACTTGTTTCCTAGAGACTCTGTAAATCTTGAAGAGTGCATCTGACACTTCTAAATATGCCGGCCTGGCAGATGAGAAAAAGGCAGGACACAGTCATGTGTTGCAAAAAAGTTTACTCAAGAAGAAGCTCAAACAGGAATTAGAGCAGCCTGTGTGCCAGACCTGTCGGACAAATACAAATACGTCCAGCTGTTGCAGCGACTCTGGCAGGCTAGAATCAGAGGGGTGCATGGAATAATTAAGTGGGGATACAGGCAAAGAGGGTCAGGTGTTGTCAAACTCAGTAGAAAATACAAGTTAGACTGTGTTGACTTGCAAGGCAGAAGCAGGGAGGGCACGAAAAAGCCAGCGCTTGAAAACGGGGACAAAAAACACAAAAATTACCGCGTCGAAATTTGGGCGGGCGGAGCCCTTCTATGCGAAGGTCTAGAACACAAAGTGTCCTAGAGACCAAAAGACGGAAATAAAGTAAAAATACAATACGGAATTAACAAAAAAACCTCACCTGCTAAAATTCTTCACACAGACAAGCACTCAAAGTAGATTGTTTACAAATCATACACATGAATAAACACACACAAGCACGCACTCAAACATATGCACGTACAAACACATCCACTCACTCTCGCACACACACACACACACTAACCTATTGTACGAGTTCTTCACGCGGACGCCCATCTTCCCCGAACGGATGGCAGGCTGCATGGCTTGCGGATGCAACACCTGGTATGGTTACGTGGAGTGGGGTCATTGAATGATAAACACAAATGAAATGAGATAGTTACACAAATAAAAAGGAGATATTTAATGAGGGGGGAAATTTGTGAGTTCACCAAGTGCAGCAATTACGCGTTGTCCAGGGTGATCTGTGCTTATTTATCAATCACCTGATACAGTATGAAATACAATATGCAAGCTGCCCAGTATAGCAATTGCACATTGTGTAAAGCGAGCTACGTACTTTATAAATCACCTGATACATCAAGGGAATATAATACACATTACCTTAATCAGCATTCTATTATTCACCTCATTAATCACCTTATTATTCACTTTATCAATCATTTTATTATTCACCTTATTTTTCACTTTATTATGCACCTTATTATTCACCTTATTATGCACCTTATTACTTATAAATCACCTGATACATCACCTGACACATCACTTTATTATTCACTTTACTATTCACCTGATACATCACTTTATTAATCACTTTACTATTCACCTTATTAGTCACCTTATTATTCACTTTATTAATCACCTGATACATCACTTTATTATTCACTTTACTACTCACCTTATTAGTCACCTTATTAATCACTTTATATTAATCACCTGATACATCACTTTATTATTCACTTTACTATTCACCTTATTAGTCACCTTATAAATCACTTTATTAATCACCTGATACATCACTTTATTATTCACTTTACTATTAACCTTATTAGTCACCTTATAATTCACTTTATTAATCACCTAATACATCACCTGATACATCAAGGGAATACAACGGCTCACAGGAGCAGAGCTGATGGCATAATCCAGAAGGAGAAAAGACAAAGAATCAGTAGCCAAGTGCGTGATCAGAGCTCCAAAGGAAACAAGCAAGCTTGCAAGGCAGACTTGGCATGCCTGCCTGTATTCTGCAACAACTTGTCAACCGGGGTGCCTTACACTTGCATATCTTGCGTACCAAATTACACAGACCTGGGTACCAAAGCACACAAAAAGATCACCTGGGCGCCGAAGTAAGCCAGCTCAGTGGCTTCCTCAAACGTCAGCTCATCCACGGTTTGTGTGCATTTCACGATGCGAGGGTCTGAGGTGAGCACGCCATCTACATCCTATGAGCGGATAACAAAAAATCAAACACATGTATGCTGGTGAGTCTAATACATGTATGCTGGTAAGTTCAACACATGTATGCTGGTGAGGATTGAGGATAGGTTGGTATGAAATGCTTTTGCGTGGACCTCGCTTTCAACAAGTCTGCAAAGCCAGCTACTTTCTGTCTGTGGTGTTCGGAGGATAAATGCAGAGATCGTGTTGTGATGGGAGGTTGGTTGGCAGCTTTCTTTGCAGTTGTCCGCAGTCGCACTTTGCCAGCAGCACTCCAGCAACAGACGCATGGATCTCAACCTCAATTCTTGCACAGTCTTCTTTTGCATCAGCAAAGACCTGGTGCGGGCAACGCATTGAAAACACACAGGGCTGGCAGAACTACATACTCACAGTGTTTGTGCGGATCTGTTGGCAGGGAAATCTCCACATGTGCAGTTGCACATGGCGTTGCATACGGGTTTGGCAATCCCCAGAAATGCACACAACATCCAGGTGTAGGGCTCAAATGCATGGGCAGATACAGAGTTTCGACGTGGTTTTCAAAAGTAGACAGATGGGGCTGCACTTCCATACCTTCCAGACTTGCACTTCATCCAACTCAAGGGCAGCCCCCATCACTGTGGCACTCAAATCGCTGCCACCACGACCAAGCGTGGTGATGGCGCCGGTGTTCTGGCCCCGACCAAGGAACCCTGTGGTTGAGGAGTGTGAGAATGCAGTTGTTGGGGAGTATGGGATCGCAGTTGTTGGGGAGTGTGGGATTGCAGTTGTTGGGGAGTGTGGGAATGCAGTTGTTGAGGAGTGTGGGAGTGCAGTTGTTGGGGAGTGTGGGAATGCAGTTGTTGGGGAGTGTGGGAATGCAGTTGTTGGGGAGTGTGGGAGTGCAGTTGTTGGGGAGTGTGGGAGTGCAGTTGTCGGGGAGTGTGGGATTGCAGTTGTTGGGGAGTGCGGGAATGCAGTTTGATAGCAGGTTGAGGATTTCAGGTGTTTCTTTACGGTTATAGGTCAGTCGAGATCGTGACCCTGCCAAGCACTGGACTCTCAACAGAGATACCCAGGTGTGTCAGACATTGTAAACGGAGCGAGCGTGCGTCCACGTAAAAAACATGAACATAGGAGTCAAAGCTGCTTTGCACTCTCCTCCTCTTAGACATGCACAAAAACCAGCTCGGTAGATTGCCTGGCACAATGCCCTTCCAACTACCTCTCCTCGCACGTACTGAGCAACCGTGTATGCAAGAAGTGTATGTTTTAGGGCATGGGCTTGCATGGCTTCTGGGCATACGTCATTGACCGTGCTTCAGAACGCAGAACAGAGAGCTAGCTTCCAACCTCCCTCAAATTGCACCAGTGCCTGTTTTATGATATATGGCACGCTTCCAAAGCATTAAGCGCTTCTGAGGCATTCTGAGCAGAGTATTATGTAAATGCACAGGACAGATGATGTGCAGGGTTGGCCAAAACCAAATTTATATAGTGCATACTGTCGCAAAATCCAAAAACATATGGCCACACATGGTGCAATTATATAAATCTTAGCCAAGGGTAACGGTGTAAGTTACGCAAACTACCAACGCAATCAGAACAATGGAAAAGCAATCACCTGCACACAGGGAGCCTGGAGACTAACACATACGTATAGGGCACACACAAACATACACACACATACACACACATACACACACGCACACACAAGCACAGCGCAATCCACCTGTGACGATAGGGACTTCACGCAAGTCCTTGCGCGCCATAAATGTGGCCTTGATCTGAGGTAGGGCTTCTTGGTATATGATGTCCGCGTTCGTAAAATCGTCGGTGGTGACCATGCCGATCTGAAAGGAGTCATACTGCTGGGCGGGTACACCCTACACAAGCAGAAGATAGTTAAACACAGTACTTTGTGTAAGAAATTAGGTCGGCGATTTGTTATGCAAGTAACGCAGGTTTGACTTGCCAGCTTGAAAGGATAGATACTGTTGGGTGGACACACCCTGCAATGGATGGAAGCCAAGCACAGCACTTCAAAAATACCAACAGCACTTCAAGAATAGGCATGCAGGCCAACCGCCAAATGCATCACTTCTTTACGTAAACCGCTCATTTCACTTTCACGCAGCGGGTGCCCCTGTAAGCCCTTTTTTGTCCTTGATCAGCAAGCTACAAATTTGGACATCAAGCACACGCATTTAATTTAAAACACCAGTCACGATTCCAGACCTTCTCATACACGCACACGCACGCACACAATCAAACACACACGCACATACACACCCACCATCGTTCGCAAGTAGGAGGCAAATATCCGAGTGCTCATGCGCTCTCCAAAGCTGACAAGGTTGTCTTTGGCACGAGGCGTCAGGTCCTGGAGGTGAGGCCGTACAACAAAAAAGCTTCTGCAATGTGTTTCCGACAACCAATGCTGCTGCACAAACCTGCCTTGGCCTGTTGTCGTGCAACGCTTGTGCGCATGCCCATTGTCACCTGCCCGACATTCCAAGTGCTCGCAGCTTTTTTAAGCATAACCTGGAGCCTCCATTACGACAACTCAAATTGATGACACAGTGCTGTAAGCTCATGAGCCGTATAATAACCGTAATGGCCCATTACTAATGGTTAAAAAGTGCACTTGGGGATGTCCACAGTAACCTACCTGGATTAAGCAGATGCCGACCAGCAGCTGCTGCAATTGGTCCAAAAGCTTCACCACCTCCACCCTCACGGTGGCCTCCACTTTCAGCTCCTCACAGGTGCTCATATGCAGCTGCCGAAGCTCCCTGGGGTATGTGTGTGTGTATGTGAGTGAATGAGAAGGTGAGGCATGTTAGTATGCGTTATGCGTGTGTGGTATGTGTGTGCAAGTAAATGCGTTAAAGAGTTCATGCAAAACTTAATTTAGCGTATCCTGATCCTGATGGGAGCAGATGGCGAATATAGGGCTGGTCAACACAGCTAAGCGTGCTCATAAAAAACCTTGCGACCATTGCTGCTTTCTATGCAACATACCGCACGCAGCCATTTGCATTGCCCTGTGATACGCGCATTTGCCTTCCGACCGCCTTACTGTAAAGGTTGCAAATCTTGCACTCTGTCAGCCTCGATGTTCAAGGCCAACGCTCCACACTCCAGGAGCAAGTTGGTGGTCTGCAGAAGCATAGCGATCGCATTACCTTTGTCTTGGTGTGAGTCGAAAGTGAGGATACAGCATAGCGTATTTAAAATTGGTTGTTAATCACAGGAGGCATCACGTTTGCACATGACATGCAATTAAGGTAATGCATTATTTAAGCGGGTGCGTACCTTGCCCATTGCAGACAATATAACAACCGGTAAGAGGTGTGGAAAGCTGCAGATTATGTCCGCCACTTCCCGCATGCGCTCAGCATCCCTCACACTGCTGCCCCCGAACTTGTAAGCAACATTCAGCTGTGTGAGTGTGCAGTGTGATTGTGTCTTTACAAGTAAGTTTTTACGCACGCACATATGTGTGTGTGTATGTGTGTGTGTGTGTGTGCATGTGTGTGTGTGTGTGTTTGTGTGTTTGTGTGTGTGTGTGTGAGTGTGTGTGTGTGTGTGTGTGTGTGTGTGTGTGTGTGTGTGCGCTTGTGCTTGCATGGGCAAACATGCTCTGATATTGGGAAATTTGTCAGGATTGAGTACTGTGTCGTTTCACCTTGTCTGCTTCGGCTCCTGGGGCCGTCAAGCTGCTTGCAAAGGTGCTCTGCGAGACTTCTGTTGCATTTGCCTTGGTTTGCCTTCTATTTAAACCAGGCTTCAAACAGCCAACAAGGCTGTGAGATACGCCAAGGTTCCTGTGGCTCTGTGGAGATGGCCGAGGAGCAGCAGGAACCCTCCTGCTGTGAAAACCTGATGGCTTGATGTGTCCCCCGTTACTAATGAGACTGGGCTGGGGACTGCCACCCAGCACCCCCCTCATTAAAATCTGGACACCTTAAAATCCCCCTGGAACAAAAAGCAAGGCCCCAAATGATATTAATTAAAATAGTTACAACATATTTACAAGCGTAATAAAAACCAGGATGCTCCTCGGGCAGAAACAAAACCATTGAGCTAGTTTCAAGGATTTATTTGCTAAAATATCTTCCGGGTTGCCTCCCGATCGCGGTGTAGGACACACAATCCCGTTGGAATCGAATTTGGAAGTCCCGTTGGACTGTTTTACAATAAATCCAGCACTGTTTTACAATAAAATCCAGCAAAATCAAAGGATGTATTTGGTTCGGACCATGAAGGCAGTGGTCGGTGCTTTATACAGAGGGTTGGACACATTATGGACAAAGGTCTTCAGGGCTGATTGCACAGACATGCAACGAAGGCGTGTAGAAAGGGAAAACACATAAAAAACGTGAGACCTTCGTCGGGTTGAAAATTGTGCGGGCGGCACGCCCCTATTTTTATAATCGTTGAACGCTACGACCACCCCACCCCCCTTCCAACTAAATCCACAGGAATCGAAATCAATGTATCAATCAACAATCAACGATGCCAAACCAGGATAAAAACCAGGATAAGCATTCCGGGCATGGCTGCGCTTAACGGGATCCCGGCGCACCACGATGTCCGCCAAACACTCATCCGGTTGACAATGCCACCTCAAGGAAATCACGTGGTGATCTGTGATCAAAGTTTGGCAGGGAAAAGGTGCAGTTCTGAAGTTGCCCCGATCGACCTCTGCTTCAGGATATAAGCATTATGAATGTTGTATACCAATGCTGCAAGGTCGAATTTGGGGCAGGGGTTCTCCGGCGAGTGGGAGGCACTCACACAAGGGATGGGACACAGGGGGGAAAACAAAAACAACAAAAACATAAGGGGGAAATAGACATAAAAATCTCCACATCTGCTGCGAGTATTCCCCCCGTTTTTGCACCCGGAGTTGCAGACCAAAATATTATAACATTAAAATTTTAATGGGGCCAATCGGTGGCCTGGTCGAATTTCACTATTTGTCTCACTTTGGCACACCATTGCGCTCACATGCGGGCACCTCCCCACGTGCTTCCAAAGGTGAAGGTGTGTTTATAGAACAGGCCTGTGAAGAAAGTTTTGGGAACGGGGCGGATCAACGGGAGGCCCAGAAAAGTTCCTGGATTTGAACCCCTAAAACCAGCCCTTTGACACCCCCTGGGCTTTGACCAGACTGAGAGTCACTATAAGTCATATGTGTGCCACAAGAGCTGGTATCTGTTGAAACTGGTATCTGTTGAAACTGGTATTTGTTGAAACTGGTAAGCCCAGGCCAGGCAGAGCCCCGATCGGCCGCTTTCTGGCTGGGATCAGCTGTCGTGCAGCAAACCTCAGCACTAGTGCATGGATGAGTGTAGCGCTATATAATTTTCTGCAAAGGGCATGCCAATTTCAGGCCAGTTCAGACCTAAAGTATGTCAATCGAATCAGTGAAATCTACTGATTTATACAGAAAAAGAATTAATAGCTGAGGTGCAGTATCTAGAAAGCGCCATGCCACCTCGTGGAAATCGGACTTCTCTGCTCGTCCGCAACATCCCCCTCGACTGCAGGTGAGTTGCAGGCGACCCCTGCCTTTGTTCATCAATCACCGGGATTGCCCGGGGCCGCATCTGGGAGAAACCTTGTCTCGAAAACATCAAATGCCGAATGCTCTCTCGGCGCGCCCCTAGTCCCACCCTCTCCCCTCTTTTGCTTGCAAGTCCCAAGGCCGAGGCCAGTCCCATGGCTCTCCTTCCCTCAGAGAGGACCCGAGCATTCATGGTTCAATCATCATGCATTCACCTGCAACTTGCACTCTCCGCACGCCCATGCTGCGCTAGCAGCCAAGTACTTGTCCACAAATGATTGGGTGAAGGACACAAGGGAGTGCAAGAGGCAGTTCAGTTCCACCCCCACATGCACATGCCCCAATGGCACCGTTTGTGTTTGCCTTGAGGCTGTCCCTCCAAAAACAACTCAGTTTTGTATTGCTGGTTGGGCTGGAACCCATGCCGCAAGCTTGAGCGCAGACGCTCACTTTCCTTCAAATACATGACAATCTGAAAGGCCGTGTCTCACCTTTCCTGTCGTTCTTCTCTGCCTGCAGGCCTGATGAGCTGCGCCGCATGTTTGAGCGCTACGGGCAGGTGAGTACACGGTGTTTGTATGCACTGATTTGGGCTCGAATGTGGTGTAGAAGTACACATGATTCGAACAAGCATGGCATGAGTGTTGGAAGGCAGCCAGCTAGAATCTGGATAATAAGGCGCTGAGCGCGTTTTGTGGTAGCTTACATTGCATGAGAAGTATTCCAGGGAGCTTTTTGAGCAGATGTTTTCTAAGCTGTAAGCAGGTGTAAATAGACTGGTCTTTGTACGCACAACTTCCATAGCCCGCAAGAAATTGCTCTAAAAACAGCTATGGCCGCTGATACCATGCGATGGCTTCATTATAACTTTACCCCATCGTGTGTGCTGGCTCGTACACTAGTAGCTTGCAGGTCACTGGCACACGTCCACGTAACACATGCACGTCCACGAACAGCATACCTTCATATTGCTTGTATGTGTTTTCATCAGTCTTGAGTGACTGAGAGGGATTAGCCGAACCAGCTCATCACGCTCAGCTAGAGTGGTGTAGGCACTTTGTTGCCCTACATCCTACAGGGGTGAATTTGCTTCGGCACCTGTACTTTCATAATTAGCGTGCACATTTCACTCAATCCTTTTTTCCTGGTGCCTCACACCCTCCAGGTCCGAGATCTATACATGCCACGCGACTTCTACACTGGGTAAGTCTCACACAGGATGACACACAGTTGCTGCCACCGCTTTCCTTTTTCAAAGCAAGAAGTGATGACCCCAATCCCACTCACTGGGCATGCCTCAAAGAGGGAGAGAGAGAGAGAGAGAAAGAGAGGGAGAGAGACAGAGCACAGTGAGGGCTAGAAGAGAGAGGGTCAGAGCTTCCAGTCAAGCAGAGAGATGGAGAGATTTGTCCTGCCATGTACGCGCGCGCTCACACTCATACCCACACGGAGCGCTGGCCCCCTGCTGTCGAGATGTTAAGACTGCACAAGATGAAAGAGAGTTCAAGATTAAGAGGGAGCTCAAGAAAGAGAGAGGAAGAGAAAGAGGGAGAGAGAAAGAGAGATGAGGGCTCACGTCCCCATGGTGCGTGGGTGGCGCGCAGATGCATGATGAACACTTTTTGCAGCGACGGGCATGCAATGAGATGCCAAAATATAGAGGCTCAGCTTTTTTCTCGTTTGTCTTGGACAGTGTTGATGCAAGCTTCAAGACGCGCACACCATACACATTCTTTTTGCCTGGCTTGTGCTCATGCCAGAGTGCTGCGCGTGCGTTGTACCTGGCCATCATACGCAAAAGGTGTCTTGACTGCTAGCTGGTTAATCAGCTCCTGAATGCCTACACCTCCTCCCGCATGTCGTACCATCACAGGAAGCCCAGGGGCTTTGGCTTTGTGGAGTTCCTAGACCCCAGGGATTCAGAGGACGCCCTGTACGCCCTGGACCGCACCGTCGTCATGGGCCGGGAGATCCAGGTGTGTGCACGCTAGTAGGGGGCATATGAGTGAGTGCACTGTTGCAAACACCTTGCAGCATCACATTGCCATGCTATGTGTACAAGTAGGGTTGGCTAGAACCTTATATACACCGTATATGACCGTAGATGTGGTGATTTCCCTGCCAAAAATACCGTATGTACACCGTATATATATGGTGCTGGCCAACCCTGTGTATACGCCATGGGCTGCACCGTCATCATGGGCCGGGAGATCCAGGTGTGTGCATCAGGTGTGAAAAGGGGGTGAGTGTACGATTGTGAACACCTCGCAGCGTCACATTGCCGCATTGCCAACCTTTGTACGCCCTGGACTGCACTGTGATTATCAGGGGCTGCAAAGATTCAAGTGTCCAAGGGTATGTTTGGGGGGCCTCCTGCCTCCATCTTCTTTGAAACGCCTTACATTGCCACGGTGTTGTTGGTCCGTGATCATGGGCCATCGGAAAGCAAGTGTGGGGGGAGGGGGGATTGCCATAGACGTGCCCCATTTTCAAAAGCCAGGCTCCAGCCCTTGTGTGGGGAGAGCAGAACGATACTGTATCATACATATGTACATACGTACAGCATTACCTTGGATGAGTGTGTAAGAAGCACTGATGGCACACAGCATTTGCTGCTTGGAGGCAGGAGCATCCGTATGGCGATCAGCCAGTCGGGCTACCTCCACCTCATGCCACAAAACATTGCAAGCTGCAGAGGAGAAGCTTTTTGCATTTGCACATTCTTTTCTTCCTTCCTTGCACACAATTATAAGAGGGTAGAAGGTGGGCACCAGAAAACGTTGCTGCTGACTATGACCTGTTGTCTGCCTCTGAGCAGGGGACTCGCAAACAAGGGCTAGTACGTGATCAGAGCATGCATTGCCTGTTTTTGATGTGTGCTACTTATACTCAAACTGTGTGTATTTGATTGCGCGCTGCCATGCAGGTCTGCATGTCCAAAGAAGACCGCAAGACGCCTCGTGAGATGGTTCACAGAGATGGTGTGTGTGTGTCTGTGCGTGTGTGTTTTATTTGTGTGAAAAGGGACCCCAAATGGTCGTGAGAGTTCAAGAGGTCACGGCCTTTGGTTTGAAAAGAAGCCTCATCTCTTGGTAAAGTCATTGTACGGTTCATCTGCAGCGGCGGCAAATACATTTTACTTAGTTTGTGCCATTGCACACCGCAGACGCATGAACAATAGAAGTTTAGATGTGGAGCAAGCCTACAACCTTTTCAGCTCTAGCGTCCTAGGAATGATTCTTTGGCAACCTGCATCTCAGCATCTCATCAAACCAGCATCTTTCCTGTGTAGCCTCAAGGGGTATGATTCTTCCTTTTTCCTGTAGCCTCAAGGGGTATGATTCTTGCTTTTTCCTGTAGCCTCAAGGGGTATGATCCTTGCTCTTTCTTGTAGCCTCAAGGTCCTGTATGCTCTTTCCTGTAGCCTCAAGCGGTATGAGCCTTGCTCTCTTTCCCTCAAATCCATTGCAAGCAGCTCGACGGACACGTGTGTGTGTGTGATAAGACGCCATTCCAGTACTCATACAACAATGACGCTGCTTGCGTGCATATGAACTGGCGTACGCAGACATGCTGCAGTAAATGCATGCACACGTATTACCTGTACCTATACCTATTCCGTTACCCATATTTATACCTACACGCTGACGCATACGCACAGTGACACATGCACACAAACTTTTACACACACGCACACATTCATGCACACAGAGGCTGTAGCTCCCCGCTCGCGCGGCACAAGCCGGCGCAGCCCCCCTTCCCGTGGCGGCCGCCGTGATGACAGCAGAGAGAGAGGCCGCGACCGCAGGGATGACAGGTGGGGTTCTGGACCTTGTGAGCCTCAGTCAAATGAAGCTCATTTCAATCTTTCTGAATGACCGACTCGTGTTCGCACTCATTAGGGGAAGACATTCCTGCATGAGTGGCTGCATAAGTGGCTCGTGTTTGTACTTGCCAGTGGAAGAGGCTTTTCTTGATGACTGGCTTGTATTTGCGCTAGTTTGGAAATAGATAAAAGAAAAAACTTTGTAGGCAGTGGAATACCACTTCCCACAGCAATTAGGAAGAGGAGCCACTTTAGTACCGTCAAACTCCCTCACCAAGGGGGGGTTCCCTTACTGACTGGCTCCTGTTTGCGCAAATTAGGAGCCTTTTCTTATTGACTGGCTCCTGTTTGCGCTAATTAGAAGCAGCCTTTTCTTACCGACTGGCTCCTGTCTACGCTTGTCAGATGGAGCCTTTGATTAGCACGCTCATTGTGTGGACTCAGACTGGCACTTCCCTTTTTGAAACAGGGATCGCGGCTACTCGCGTGGCCGGTCCAGGAGTCCAGCTGGCAGGGGGCGAAGCAGCCGGCGCGCACGAAGCCTGACCCCCAGGTGAGGAGAAGCTGCCGTGTGTGTGTGTGTGCGTGTGTGTGCGTGTGTGTGTGTGTCCGATTGTGTGTTTGTACATGTCATGTGACCTGCACTGTCATCCACCCTGATCCAAAAGCCTACCCATGCACAAGGCTCCCCGCAGGGGAGAGGCAGCCTTGTAACATTTGTCTGCTCTTCTGTCTGCAACATTTGTCTGTACTTTCTATCTATCCTATATACGCCTGTCACGCTCATCACAAAAAGTTGTAAAAAGCTGGACCTTGGCATTCTGTGTGCCTGACACCCCACCCTAACACACTCACCAGTCGCAGCCGCAGCCGCAGTGTCAGCAGGAGCCCTGTGGGCAAGCGTGCTGTCAGCCGCAGTGTGAGCCGCAGCAGGAGCCCTGTGGGCAAGCGTGCAAACAGCAGGAGCGTCAGCAGGAGTCCTGTGGGCAAGCGTGCAAGCAGCAGGAGCGTCAGCAGGAGTCCTGTGGGTAAGCGTGCCAGCAGCAGGAGTGTGAGCAAGAGTCCTGTGGGCAAGCGTGCCAGCAGCAGGAGCGTCAGCAAGAGCAGGAGCAGGAGTCGCAGCCCTGTGCGCTCTGTGTCGCCCATGTGCGTGGGTGTGGGTGTCGTGTGGCTAGATGGTGCAAGTGTGGGGGTGTATACGTAAGTATGGCGTCTTTGCATGTGTATGTTCATATACTTGTGTGTGTGTGTGGGAAGGGGGGGGAGGGGGGGAGGAGGGAAGGGAAGGGAAGGAATTGTGTGTGTGTGGAGTGTTTATGATGGCGCGCGTAATTACGTACGTCATCAGCCAGTGTTCACTTGTGTTCATGTGTTTGTTGTTGCACGAGACCACTAGGATGGTATGCGGTTTCATTGTTGCAAGCAAACCAGGTGCCACTGCAGCCTGCTGCAGGTTTGTATTCACCTGTTGCTGTGCTGTCGCCCTCTGCTGTTTTGCAGGAAGAAGTCTCGTAGCCCTACACCGCCCTGATCTGGAAGCCCTCTTAAGTTGTCATGGCCCTTGTCCTCCTCTACCGAACTAGCTGGGTTGGAGCCCTGGCTAGTGTGAGCTCTGGTTTCAGAGCTCTCCTATGTCTGATGCGCTAATTTTGTCTAGCATCAGGTTGTGCCGGGCAGGGAGGGAGGTTGACTAGTAGGACAATCTGATCCTACTGAGACGACTCGTGCGTGCTGACCTGTCCATTATTTTGACGTGGTTTTAAGCCATATTTCGGGGTGTAGCCAAAACATAGGTGCAGCTTTAAGTATCTCTGGCAGAGCCACAAACTAAGGTGGTTCCTTATTTTATTTCAAGCTTGGTGTATTCTTACCAATAATCATCTAATTACAGAATTTACAGATCATCTAATGCTCATCACAGATGTAGGAAAGCTTCCATCATTCCTTACTTGCCAGACTTGAGCATGTCCACGCAGCAATTTCCACTGTACATGACCTCTCGACGGACTTTCTAGTGCTACATGATACAGGCTGCCTATAAGCTACTTAAAAGAAGGGAACCATTGATAGAACATGCCCACCCCCCAACACACAACTCTGCAAGTTACTGTCAACTTCATACCACCTACTAGGAGTGCAAATAAAAGTGTGCACGACTACTCAAGTTATAGATCAAGCCACCAGTAAAAAAGTACGACGCTAGGCACGGTTGTTATAACAGAGCTATAGTTTAGTTTAGTTTGGATTACAAAGGCCTCCAGCCTGGCATGGCTGCTCAACCTATAGGTCCCAACAAATAAATCAATCAAAAAGATCGACAGCTGCACTAATAAATTTGTAAACTTTTGAGTTATGTTGAAAAACAAAACCTTTGATATCACCTTCAGAAATATTATCAAATAAGCGGATGAACTGGTGCCGTAAATGTTCGGTACCGATACATGAAAAAATGACGTGCTTCTCATCTTGAATATAATCCCCGTTATCACACAAATTGCAAACACGTGCACTCCTGTCCGG
>Ga0307968_1000933_pt1 | contig 22780 bp, 27 predicted proteins | sample OrgLakmetagen650_FD_201834 | JGI IMG/M metagenome (GOLD analysis project Ga0307968, IMG submission 201834) | Saline water microbial communities from Organic Lake, Antarctica - #650 | ecosystem: Environmental > Aquatic > Non-marine Saline and Alkaline > Saline | place: Antarctica: Organic Lake...
CACACACACAAACTCACACACACACACACACACTCACACACACACACACACACACACACACACACACACACACACACACACACACACACACACACACACACACACACAGAACACACACACAGACACACACACACACACACTTACATGGCAAGCAAGGGGCACGGTCCATTTTGATTCTGCATGAACACTGTGAGGGAAGACAAGAAGAGAATGAGAGGGAAGACAAGAAGAGCTCTTTGTGTCTTGTACCAGATACGCACCTGGCACACCCTCCCTGTCCAGAAACCTGATCCGCCTGATGGCATGCTGTGTTGCCTCAGTTGCCATGCCTCACGAGAGAGGGAGGGCGTGAAGAAGAAGATCAGGGCGCGTCTTCAATAAAAGGGCGTCATCCTTATGCATTGTTCTAATTTTACGACAACCATTCATTAAATATTTTACTTCTACGGCTTTTGTTGATTACTTGCATCGGGAACGTTTTAAAAAATGGATCCGCAATTCATTGATGCGTCTTTCACGGCAGCGGATGTGGACAAGGATGGCGCAGTGTCGGGGGGAGAAGCTGTGAAATTCTTTGGCCGGTCCGGCCTGCCCACGGCTGTGCTGAGGCAGGCAAGTGTGCAAACGCAACTACGCACAGGAGCACATGCACAGCATTACCAGTTTTTGTTCAAGGGATTTGAGGGAAGGAGAAGGAAGGTGTGCCTGTATGATGGGATAATCAAAGCCATGCTCGTGCATCTTGAAGAAGACTGCTTGCCTTGTGTGTACCTTGTCATTCAGGTGTGGGAGATGGCCTCGGGGGGGACCCCCAAGCTGAACAAGCCCCAGTTCGTCAACGCCCTCAGGCTAGTGTCGCTTGCACAGGTGCGTGCTAGGCGACCTGCTCACAGTTGGTTTGAGAGGGCTCAGTTACATGCACTTGAGCCTCAGTCCTTTCTTGGGATTGCTGATGCTAGTATAGGGATACTAGACGGATATAAGTTTGAGGGCACGAGTTCCCGCCTGATGGGCGTGTTCACCAACACTGCAGTTCGCCTGGTTGGGCGTGTTCATCAACATTGGGACTGGAAGTGCGCCTCATCATCATACTGCACATCTAGGGATATGGCCTCGCCAGGCAATGCAGCAACCTTTTTGTGTGTGTTACGCAGAGCTCCCTGCTATGGCTTACATTACGCACACGTACGCACGCAACACGCACAATGTAGGAAGGAAACCCTCATTTTTGACCTGAATTCATTTCAAGGTGGAGCTGTCTCTGAGGCTTAATCTTGTACTGACGAATGCACCTGCTCGGCCAGAGAAACGTAGTGTTGTTGCTAATCTCTCTTTTTGTGTCGCGAGCTGCTGACACTTTGCAAGCTTTCACGTCTGTACGCACTTGCCATCTTGCAAGCTTTCATGTGTCAAGGATTGTATGTTGCAGTGCATAACCTATCTTTCCACTGCCCTCTTCATCTCCTAAACATCTTGTGCAAGGCATATTGATCAACGAATAGCACATTGAACTTCCCTGTGCACGCTGCCTAAACCATTTGAAGCCACTGCATGAAGGACCATTGCACTCCAGAGCATCATCTACCTGTGACACACATTGTTGCAGTACTGATTGGCATGCACTTGTGCGATCACCTTTGACGTGCATTGCGTTAAAATGGGTACACAAGTCGGTAATGGGAACACATACTTGTGACTCACATTGTGCAATATGTGCGTCACTCAAACACACATTGTGCAAAACTGACACGCATTGTGCGAAACTGACACGCATTGTGGAAAACTGACACGCATTGTGCAAAACTAATTGTGCAAAACTGAAACACATTGTGCGAAACTGACACGCGTTGTGCAAAACTGACACGCATTGTGCAAAACTGACACGCATTGTGCGAAACTGACACGCATTGTGCATAACATGCATTATCGACACGCATTGTACATTACTGACATTGAATCCACCATCCCTGTCTTGGTGAAACATCACCCTTTAAAACCTTAGCCTGATCCTAACCGACAATTACGCTGCCGTCCACATACACACACACGCACACATACACACGCACACACACGCACACACATACACACACACACAGAGCCTGGGCGGCCAGCTGGACCTGCCCAAAGCACGTGTGGTGCTCGCTGGCATGGGCCCTGCTCTCTCTCCACCTGACATGACTGGGGCCTGGAAGCCTGGCCCTCAGCCTTCCCCCGTCCCAGCTGGCTTCTCCCCTCAAACCACAGGAGGTAAACTTTGTGGCACCTACGAGGCATGTTTACCGTATTATGCGCACAAGTGTGTTGCACACAAACACACATGCACGCACACCACACACACACTCACACACACACACACACACACACAAACAAACACACACACACACACACGCACGCACGCACGCACATACACACACGCACGCACGCACGCACGTACACAAGCACGAACATGAGCAAGCACCTCCCTTCAAAACGTGGGAGGTAGGCATCAAGGAAAATTGATGCAGGCTGCTTAAACTCTGCACATACATCAGTGAACGAGCACATGCACAAACACGCATACACGCACGCAAGCACCCCCCTGCAGAACGCAGAAGGCGAGTGTTTTGCACCCTCTGAGACAATGCATTAGCATACTTAAACTCACAATTGCATACGCACATGCACACAAACACCCCCCTTTAGAACATGTGGTCTGGAACATGAGTGTCAAACATGGTGAGGCAAAGCTACTGTATGAACACAGATACACAAATGCACAGCGACGTACACGCGCACAGGCACACACATACACACACACAACCCACAGCAAGTCGCAGGCTATGATAGGGCCGCTTTTCAGCCTTGATCTTAAATATATGTTTAGACACACACATACACACGACACACGACACATGACACACGACACACACACAAACAAACACACACAACACACAACGCATGACACACGACGCATGACACATGACACACATACACAAACACACACACGACACGCACACACATGCACACAACACACACAACACACACGACACACACACACAGGTGGTGTGGCTCCTGCAGGCTTCAGGCCACAGCCAACAGGGTATGCTCCCCAGCAGACTGGGGGAGGCGGGCCCAGCTACGCACCGCAGTTCACTGGTGCAGGCTATGTACCACAGGCCACAGGTGTGTGTGTGTGTTTGTGTGTGGTTTTGTGTGTGTTTGTGTGCGTGTGTGTGTTTGTGTGTGTATGTGTGTGTGTTTGCGTGTGTGTGTTTTTGTGTGATTTTGTGTGTTTGTTTGTGTACGTGTGTGTGTTTGCGTGTGTGTTTGCGTGTGTATGTGTGTGTGTTTGCGTGTGTGTGTGTTTGTGTGTGTATGTGTGTGTGTCTCTTTGTTTTGTGTGTGTGTCTGTGTGTGTGCTCTGCTGTACTTGGGTCAGTGGGTGTGAGTGTAGGCATTGTATGCTGCATAGAACGGCAACGCTCACAACGCCTGCAGCAGGTAGGGTAGCGCTCTTTTTATTTCTATGACTACAATTGAGGAGAGCATGCACGTGCCTCTTTCTATTTCTATGATCACAATTGAGGAGGGCACGCGCGTGCCTTTTTCTATTTCTATGACCACACAATTGAGGAGGGCACTCGTGCGCCTCTTTCTATTTCTATGACCACAATTGAGGAGGGCACGCGCGTGCCTCTTTCAATTTCTATGACCACACAATTGAGGAGGGCACGCGCATGCCTTTTTCTTCTTTTATGACCACAATTGAGAAGGGCACGCACGTGCCTCTTTCTACTTCTATGACCACACAATTGAGGAGGGCACACGTGCGCCTCTTTCTACTTCTATGACCACACAATTGAGGAGGGCACACGTGCGCCTCTTTCTTTTTCTATGATTACGATTGAGGAGGGCACGCACGTGCCTCTTACTATTTCTATGACCACACAATTGAGGAGGGCACGTGCGTGCCTCTTTCTATTTCAATGACCACACAATTGAGGAGGGCACGCGCGTGCCCCTTTCTCCTTTTATGTCCACAATTGAGGAGGGCACGCACGCACCTGCCTAACAGATGTATAGTGCTAGCTACTAGGAGATGTCATTGAATCACAAACGCTCTTGTACGTCACAAGCAGTGCGGGCGTACAGCGCTCCTAGGAGACGTCATGAATTACAGGCATTTTAAAATCTTGCACATGGCTAGGTTCGGCCAGAACCATACATATATTTGTATATACGGTGTATAAACGGTATTCTAAGCAGAGAAATCACCATACATACGGTCATATATGGTGTGCATATACGGTTCTGGCCAACCCTATACATGGCTGACCCCAAAGGCGTTTCCTAGGCTGTTGGTGGCACACACACACACACACATACACACACACAAACACACACATACGTACACACATACACACACGCCTCCGGCTTGACCTACAGACACGCAGCGCTGCAAGTGCAAGGAGCACAAGGCGCGAATTATAAAAATTTAGCACCGGTGTTAAAGCCCAACAGCAAACTCAAGGCTTTTTTTATCCAGGTGCTGGTGGCACACACACACACACACAAACACACACACACACACACAAGTATGACTCAGCCTGCTGGCATGCAGAGCAGGAGGCACAAAAGGATCGAAGTGATGAGGGGCAAAATCGGTACGCAACTTGCTTTAGCCACTCACGCTTTTCCCATAGGTGCTGGTAGCCTGCCTCCCGCTCTGCCTGCTGATATGCAGCGCTACGAAGCTGCCTTCGTGCAGCTGGACACTGACAAGGATGGGCTGGTGCAAGGAAGGTGTGTGTGCGTTGTGTGTTGGTATGGGTGTGTATGCCGAAGTTTGTGTGTGTGTATGTATGTGTTAAAGCTGCCTTCCTGCAGCTGGACACTGACAAGGATGCGCTGGTGCAAGGAAGGTGTGTGTGCGGTGTGTGTTGGTATGGGTGTGTATGCCGAAGTTTGTGTGTGTGTATGTATGTGTTAAAGCTGCCTTTGTGCAGCTGGACACTGACAAGGATGGGCTGGTGCAAGGAAGGTGTGTGAGTGTTGTGTGTTGGTATGGGTGTGTATGCCGAAGTTTGTGTGTGTATGTATGTGTTAAAGCTGCCTTTGTGCAGCTGGACACTGACAAGGATGGGCTGGTGCAAGGAAGGTGTGTGAGTGTTGTGTGTTGGTATGGGTGTGTATGCTGAAGTTTGTGTGTGTATGTATGTGTTAAAGCTGCCTTCCTGCAGCTGGACACTGACAAGGATGGGATGGTGCAAGGAAGGTGTGTGAGTGTTGTGTGTTGGTATGGGTGTGTATGCCGAAGTTTGCGTGTGCGTGTATGTATGTGTTAAAGCTGCCTTTGTGCAGCTGGACACTGACAAGGATGGGCTGGTGCAAGGAAGGTGCGCGAGTGTTGTGTGTTGGTATGGGTGTGTATGCCGAAGTTTGTGTGTGCGTGTATGTATGTGTTAAAGCTGCCTTCGTGCAGCTGGACATTGACAAGGATGGGCTGGTGCAAGGAAGGGTTGTGAGTGTGTATGTGTTTGTGCGTGCGTATGACTGTGCTGAAGCTGCCCTCACGCAGCTGGATACCGACATTGACGAGTGGAGCAAATACATCTTGGGTTTGGGGTGTGGGTGTGGGTGTGGGTGTGGGTGTGGGTGTGGATGTGGGTGTGGGTGTGGGTGTGGGTGTGGGTGTGGGTGTTAGAATTGCCTTTGTGCAGTGGACGCCAGCAAGGACAGGCTGGTGCAAGGAAGGTGTTGTGTATGTATGTGTGTGAATGAGTTCACATTCATATGTGGCCGTGGCTGTGTGCGCTATTACGTCGTGCAAAGGGAGATAGACTTGCATGTACATGTTTGGTGCCGTTTTATGTGTAAACGTGGAAACGTCAACTGCTTCAAATCTTGCGGTAGCCTACGCACGTACAACCCGCTTGTTTGTCCAGATCGATTCCATTTCGTTTCACTGGGCGCTAATGTTGTGAATGGCGACTTTGGAACATGCAGAGCAGCGTCTGGTTGGGGCAAATTAGGCATGCCTTCCATGTGTGAGTGTAAATTCAACTAGAAACCAAACCGCGTATATAGGAAGATTTGAAAGATGCCTCCTGTTGAGAAACATAGGAAGGTTGATGCTCAAGCCAACAAAGCCCACCGTTTGTAATACAAAGCCTGCATCAGTCGTGCTTTCTGTTTACCAACGGCTTTGCTTATACACTTGTGTGTGTGTGTGTGTGTCCTTGTGCTGCACAGGGATTGCTTCGGCTACTTCATGCAGTGGAGTTTGGACAAGGCCGTGCTGAAGAACGTGTGGTGGGTCTCACTCATGCATGCTGCATGACCTGCGAGGCCTTTTGCGTGCATTTGCTCCGCCACTCGCCCACAAACACAGCTGCGAGGTGCTCTGAATGTGTAGATGCTGGCAGGCTGGTTGTACCTCACACACACACACACATACGTACATAGCTAGCAGGCTAGTTGTACCTCACACACACATTCATAAACAGCTAGCAGGCTAATTGTGCCTCACACACACATACATACACACACATACATACACAGCTAACTGGCTGGTTGTACCTCACGTACACACACATAAGTACACAGCCAGCAGGCTGGTTGTACCTCACACACACACATACGTACACAGCTAGCAGGCTGGTTGTGCCTCACGTACACACACACACACATACGTGCACAGCACGCAGACTGGTTGTACCTCACACACACACACACACACATACACACCCGTACACAGCTAGCAGGCTGGTTGTACCTCACGTACACACACACATTCGTACACAGCTAGCAGGCTGGTTGTACCTCACGTACACACACATACGTGCACAGCACGCAGGCTGGTTGTACCTCACACACACACACACATCCGTACACAGCTAGCAGGCTGGTCGTACCTCAGACACACACACATACACATCCGTACACAGCTAGCAGGCTGGTTGTACCTCACGTACACACACACATACGTGCACAGCACGCAGGCTGGTCGTACCTCACGGGCTGAGTCCATAGTCATTTTGCCATCAAGAAAAGTAGCTTGGCAAACAAAGTTACTGAGCATGCTGGAGCATGGACACTAATGCTGGCATGTGCACACCCACCCACACAGGGACCTGGTCGCTGGCAAAAAGGGCAGCCTGAATAAGCAACAGCTGGCAAGCTGTTTGTATCTCATGGACAATGCCAAGAAGGGCATCAAGCCGCCGCAAACACTTCCACCGGGCCCCTTCCCTCCTGTGGTGCGTTCATGTGTGTCTGTGTGCGTGCGTGTGTGTGTGTGTGTGCGTGTTTGCATGTGTGTGTGTGTGTGTGTGCGTGCGTGCATGTTTGTGTGTGCATGTGTGTGTGTTTGTTGATGTGTGTGTGTGCAGAGGAAAGTATCAAGCCGTCGCAACACGCTTCCACCGGGCCACCTTGTTCCTGTGGTGTGTGTGTGTTTGTGGGTATGCGTGGATGTGCCTGGGAGCATTTTTTAAGGGTCTGTTGCACCGTTGCTGAGGCTTGGTTTTCGTTCCTCCATGGAGAAGCAGCACCAGCCAGTGCGATCAGCTTTTTTTGCGACGCGCGCGCGTTCGTGGTAAAAACCAATTTGTGGAATGCAGGCTGCTGGATCAACTTTCAACTCTGCGGGGCATGCGTAGCTTTGACTCCTGTGCTCATGTGGCTTACATATTTGAAGCGCACACCTTTGGCCAATCCTCAGTTTTGCAGATCATGCGTTGCTCAACTCATGTGCTCATGTGGCTTACCTGTTTGCAAGTGCGCATTTTTGCAGGGCATGCGTTGCTCAACTCATGTGCTCATGTGGCTTACATGTCCGCAAGTGCGCATTTTTTGCAGAGCATGTGTTGCTCTGACTCATGTGCTCATGTGGCCGTTGCTTTGACTCATGTGCTCATGTGGCTTACATGTCTGCAAGCGCACATTTTTTGCAGAGCATGCGTTGCTCAACTCATGTGCTCGTATGGCTTACATGTTTTAAGCGCACATCTTAGGCCAATCCTCAGATTCGCAGGGCATGCGTTGCTCAACACATGTGTTCGTGTAGCTTACATGTCCGCTAGTGCACATTTTTTGCAGAGCATGCGTTGCTCAACGCACGTGCTCGTGTGGCTTACATGTCCGCAAGTGCACATTTTTTGCGGTTGCAATGTATCCAAGCACCTCTGCGTGCGTGCACACACACACACATACACACACACTCACTTGTTCTCAATTGCATGTATACGTACAGGCCACCAGCTGGACCCCACAGTCCCAGTTCAACCAGGCCAAGCTGGGTGCTGCTCCTCCATACCAGCCCCCACCCCTGCCAGTCATGCCTCAGGTGTGTGCATGTGACTGTTTGTTTGTGTCTGCGTGTGTGTGCGCGTGTGTGCGTGTTTGTTTGTGTGTGCGTGTATGTATGTGCGTAAGCGCGTGCTGGTGTGCATGCGCGCGTGCGAGATCTTTTTTCAAATTTGTTGGCACACCACGCCCAACAAGAGCGTGGAGGCAAGCTCTTTACACAGTTGTTCCGTCATGAGTCACGAGTCTTCCCCGTGAAGCAAAGTCTTCTGACAGTAAAAATGTAGGGTTGGCCAGAATCATATATATACGGTATTTTTGGCAGGGGAATTATTGAATATACGGTCATATACGGTGTATATATACATTTCTGGCCAACCCTAAAAAAATGTGTAAGAGCCTGACTCAACACTCTTGTTGGGTGCGGTGCTTCAATTGTCATAACACCATGCAGGTGCCCAATTAAGTAATTGGAGGCATCAACGTTGCGCCTGTGATCATATTCATTACGTGCCTGCAATTAGTTGTGCTCTCTATTCCGTTGCAACACCATGCAGGTGCGCAATTAAGTACGTGGAGCCAGCCACGATGTGCCTGTGATCATATTCACTACGTGCCTGCAATTAAATGTGCTTTCTGTTCCGTTGTAACACCATGCAGGTGCCCAATTAAGTATGCGGAGCCAGCCACGATGTGCCTGTGATCATATTCATTACGTGCCTGCATTTAGTTGTGCTCTCTATTCCGTTGTACCACCATGCAGGTGCCCAACTAAATAAATGGAGCCAGCCACGATGTGCCTGTGATCATATTCACTACGTGCCTGCAATTAAATGTGCTTTCTGTTCCGTTGTAACACCATGCAGGTGCGCAATTAAGTACGTGGAGCCAGCCACGATGTGCCTGTGATCATATTCACTACGTGCCTGCAATTAAATGTGCTTTCTGTTCCGTTGTAACACCATGCAGGTGCGCAATTAAGTACGTGGAGCCAGCCACGATGTGCCTGTGATCATATTCACTACGTGCCTGCAATTTAATGTGCTTTCTGTTCCGTTGTAACACCATGCAGGTGCCCAATTAAGTACGTGGAGCCAGCCACGATGTGCCTGTGATCATATTCATTACGTTTCTGCATTTAGTTATAATTCCTATTGCATCGTAACACCATGCAGGTGCCCAATTAAGTACGTGGAGGCAGCCACGATGTGCCTGTGATCATATTCATTACGTGCCTGCATTTAGTTATAATTTCTATTGCATCGTAACACCATGCAGGTGCCCAACAAGTACGTGGAGCCAGCCACGATGAGCCCTCCACCTCAAAAACCCTCCCAAGCGCCCAAGCTAGGTGAAAGCACCGCCTCCATGCTCACCGACGCTGAAAAGTGAGTAGTCAGTACCTGCGCCTGTGGGTTTGGCCGGTTGCTAAATGCTGGCATATAACCAGAGGTGGTCGACTGAGCCTAAAAAAAGGGTGTTTCTAAAATGTGGATTTAGCACGATTTTGAGCATAAATAAATATACCTACATGCAACAAAAATGGGGTGAAACGGCCCAGTAGTTGGTCAGATACCCCATTTTGGCCCATTTTCCTTACAAAAAATCAGCGAAAGGGGTGCCAAAGAGGTGGAAAATCAAGTTCCACCAAATCCGGTTTTCAGCACACCCACTAATTTGGAATCATATAAGAAACATACCTATCGTGTTTTAGGATGAAAAAAGGGCCTGGTCAGGGTGTGGTGGGTCAGAATGTGAAATTTCTGCTGCCCAGGCCACTGGGGTGGTCCGATTGACCCCAAACTTTGCGGACCAGCTAGTTATGTTGATCAAATATGGTCTGAGGCAAAAAAGTCACATTCTAGGACTTTTGCTCAGTCGACCCCCTCTGGCATATTACCAACGCTGAAAAGTGAAAAGATATTTTCCTGCGTCTGTGGGTTTGGCCGGTTGATCAATGCTGGCATATTACCAACGCTGAAAAGTGAAAAGGTATTTTCCTGCGTCTGTGGGTTTGGCCGGTTGCTAAATGCTGGCATATCACTGACTGAAAAGTGAGTCGTCAGTACCTGCGTCTGTGGGTTTGGCTGGTTGTTAATTGCTGGCATATCACCGATGCTAAAAAGTGAGAAGATATTAACCTGCGTCTGTGGGTATGGCCGGTTGCTAAATGCTGGCATATCACCGACGCTGAAAAGTGAGTAGCCAGTACCTGCGTCTGTGGGTATGGCCGGTTGCTAAATGCTGGCATATCACCGACGCTGAAAAGTGAGAAGATATTTACCTGCGCCTGTGGGTTTGGCCGGTTGCTAAATGCTGGCATATCACCGATGCTGAAAAGTGAAAAGATATATTCCTGCGCCTGTGGGTTTGGCCGGTTGCTAAATGCTGGCATATCACCGATGCTGAAAAGTGAAAAGGTATTTACCTGCGTCTGTGGGTTTGGCCGGTTGCTATATGCTGGCATATCACCGATGCTGAAAAGTGAGTAGCCAGTACCTGTGCCTGTGGGTTTGGTCGCTTGCAATGCTGGCATATTACCAACGCTGAAAAAGTGAGAAGATGTTTACCTGCGTCTGTGGGTTTGGTCGCTTGCATAATGCTGGCAGACCATTGCTGGTGCTGAAAGGTTAGGGTTGCGGTCATAAGAATGCCACCTTGCCTTTCGTACACTGGGTTGACAAAAACTATGTGTGTTGTTCACACGCAGCGTATGTGTTGTTCACACGCAGCGTATGTGTTGTTCACACGCAGCGTATGTGTTGTTCACACGCAGCGTATGTGTTGTTCACACACAGCATATGTGTTGTTCACACACAGCGTATGTGTTGTTCACACGCAGCGTATGTGTTGTTCACACGCAGCATATGTGTTGTTCACACGCAGCATGTGTGTTGTTCACACGCAGCGTATGTGTTGTTCACACGCAGCATATGTGTTGTTCACACACAGCGTATGTGTTGTTCACACGCAGCATATGTGTTGTTCACACACAGCGTATGTGTTGTTCACACACAGCATGTGTGTTGTTCACACACAGCATGTGTGTTGTTCACACGCAGCGTATGTGTTGTTCACACGCAGCGTATGGAGAACTTACCAACAGGAAAGCTGTAGGCATATGTATGTGTATTTACAGGGAAGCTGTAGGCATATGTGTGTGTATCTGCAGAAAAGCTGTAGGCATATGTGTGTGTAATTACAGGAAAGCTGTAGGCATATGTGTGTGTATTCATGTCTGTGTGTACAGGAAGCTGTAGGCATATGTATTTGTGTGTGTAGTTCGGTGTTGCACGTACGTACAGCTCCAGCCAGCCTTGCGCTCTCCTGCTCTGAGGCAGGAGTCATGAACGCAATGCTAAGGTGCAGGGTCAATACAGCGATCCTGATATGCACATGGTCACTAAAAAAGGGATCATTTGTGCACAGTGAAGTAAATTAAAATAATCCGTGCACTTTAAAATTCAATTATCATCTGTGCACAGTAAAGAAACGTAATAATCCGTGCACAGTAAGAAAATGTGCAAAAATAAATGTCGTAATTATCTGTGCAAGGCCAAGTCAAGGTGTGGGTAGCCAGGCTTTGTGCCTTTGCAGCTCTCGTTCACGCACTCTGGCTTTCCTTTATCTGATATTTGATGTGTTTGTGCACTGCCTTCCTGCACTTCCACTATCTGAGCTCCGATGCGTTTGTGCACTCTAGCTTTCCACTATCCTAGCTCTGATGAGCAGAATTGGCCAGGACCGTACATATACACCGTATACGACCGTATATTTGGTGATGTCCCTGCCAATAATACCGTATATACACCGTATGTATATGGTTCTGGCCAACCCTATTGATGAGTGGTTGCGATGGTCCAAAGCACGCTGCAGAGCGTGAGGCATTACTGCACAGTGCAGATGCTGCAGACGTCAATCTCATGATGAGGTTGGTTTAGAGACAGGCTGCAGAGCGTGAGGCGTTGCTGCACAGTGCAGATGTTGCAGATGTTTAGTTCTGTTCCGGCTTGGCTCCACCGAATGTTGGAGGGGAATTTACACATGTCCAACCATCCATGGTTGACCATGTGTAAATTCCCCTCCAACATTCGGTTGCACTCGCCTCCAAGAACGTGAGTACTTCTGCAGCAGACTGCAGAGTACTCTGTAGTTTTATAATGAGATTGGTCCGGAGGCAGGCGGCCGAGTAATAGATAACGCTGCACTGCTAACGCAGCATTTCAACTTTATTTCTACGCATTCCTCGTCTGTGCTCAACACATGCAGGACTAAAATATCCATGGGCCAGAGGGAGGCTGCTGAGCGAGAGGCAAAGCTGCACAGCGCAGAAGCCCAAGCAGCAGCGAGCAAGGCACGACTGGCAGCGTACAATGCAGCGCTGCAGGAGGTATGTGTGTGTACTGTGTGCTGTGTGTTTGTGGTTGTTCGCGTGTGGGCCTGGGTGTGGGTGCGGGTATGTGTGCCCGTGTGTGTACGTGGTTGTGTGTGCGCAGTGTATGTGTGTACGCTGTGTATGTGTGTGTTAGCTTAGGGTGCTCATAGTGTGGTGTGCGTGTGGAAGGAGCAGCAAACGGCAGACACGGACAGCAACATGTAGCATAGTCAAGCGGTGTGTATCGTGCAGGCTAGGATAAACATGTAGCTTAGCATAGTGTGTTGTGGACTTTGTTTGATATATGTAAGCATGGGTCACTAGGGTGTATGATTTTGCCAGTGACTCTTGACGAGCCTTGTCAAGGGCGAGGCTCGTTGATATAGGCCCTGGCTGGTGCAATACGGTTAGGAAACCGCTTTCTGAATCTTGCGCGGATCGAGCCGGATTTTTTTGGGAGTATTTATAATTAATGAGTAATTATCGTGAAGAGACCAGACTGAAAAGAAATGTATAATGTGTTTGGAGAATCTCTCATGGCTCATGGTGCATTGCCTGGACAGGCATACGCACAGCAGATTGGCCAGAAATAAGTTCCATATATTCTGATACCGTACATAAAGTATATCACCACCCCTAATTAACGTTTTTTGGAGGTGGCAGTGAGGTGTTATTGTAAGATCGGTGGTGAAATATATATAACTTTATTTAGGGGTGGCGGTTCAGGTATGGCAGTGTAAAATATTTGTTTAGAGCAGCGAGAGGCGGAAGAGTGGAGAACAGAGGCCTTGGTTGTAGGATGTATTTGGCATTGCATTCTCTGTGCAAATGAGGTTGAGACAGGGATGCAAGCAGGCTCTCATGCAGCAGTAATGCAGCAGCAGAAATGACACACAGATGCACGCACACACACATGCACACGCACACGCACACACACACGCACACGCACATGCGCACACGTACAGACACACGCGCACGCACATACACACACACACACACACAAAAAAACACACACTCTATAGCACCCAAGCAGCACGCAAAGCTAGCACACACATACAGCAGCAGCAGCAGCAGCAGCAGGAAAGGGTGGCATCACGCAAGCCCAGGGCTGCAAAAGCCCCTTTATGGGGGGTGGTTGGTGAAGGTTTTTCCCCCAAAAAAACAGCAACCACCACCCCTAGAAATATTTATTATTGGGGTGGTGGTGGTGAGTACATGTACGTACGGTAACATTGATAATATTGAGAAAATAATGGACAGAGTTACTGTCATTTTGGGGCGTCCAGGAATGAAGGTTTGGCACTTCCCTAAACAAGACTGTGACATTGTGATGCGCCATTTTTCGCGTTTATATTACAAAAAAATACTTAATATTATTATACAAAGAATGTGGTAGATTTCCCTGATCTTTAATATTTTTGGGAATTTCCCCTGACTTTCACCCAAAAAGGACATCCTAGTTGCTGTCTAGGCTTTGACAGCAGTGACGGAGGCTCGATGAGGCTCGGCGAGGCTTGACCTTGTCGAGCCTCGACTAGAGGCTGGCAAAGCTTTAAATGTATGTGTATGGAATGTGCTTGTCGAGCCTCGACTAGAGGCTGGCAAACCTTTAGATATATGTGTATGGCATGTGCTTGTCGAGCCTCGACTAGAGGTTGAATGATTATAGGCTACAACTCGCGCTGGGTAACAATACAATTCAGTGTGTAAGCACTTGCGCGTGCGCACACACACACACACACATATACATACACACACGCACACACACACACATTTACATACACACACACGCACACACACACACACTTACATACACACACACGCACACACACATTTACATACACACACGCACACACACGCACACACACATTTACACACACACACTTGTTTAGATCACTGTGTTCAAGAGCCGTACGGATGTGGCCCTGCTGCAAGGCCAGGACGAGGCATCCCGCCTCGAAGACGAGTTGGCAACGTGCAAGAAGAAATACGAGCAGGTGTGTGTTGTTTGTGTACGCTGTGTGTGTGTGCGCTGTGCGCTGTGCCCCCATGATCACGAGCAGACGTGTGTTTTAGGTGTGCGCTGTGCTCCCATGATCATGAGTGGGTGTGTTTTTGTGTGCGCTGTGCCCCCATGATCACGAGCAGCTGTGTGTTTTGGGTGTGCGCTGTGCTCCCATGATCATGAGTAGGTGTATGTATGTGTGTGTGTGTGCGCGCGTGTGCAGGCCCATGTGCTTGCACACTGGCTAGCGTGCGAAAGTCAAAGCATGCGACTCAAGTGCACCTACACGTCTGCATGCTATAAGAGTGCCTGCCTGCTGCGTGCGTCAACGCAATTTGCATCTTGTGTGTGTGTTTGTGTTTGTGTGTGTGTGTGTGTGGTTGTGTGTGTGTGTGCGTGCGTGCGTGTGACATTGAGAGGCAGCTGCCTGCTTGATTGCGTGTCTGTCAACCGTTGGGCAAGCACTTTGTCAGCAGACCTGCTGTTCATGTAGTATGTTTAGTGAAGTGTATGTCTTAGGCTGTGTATGTGTGTGTATGTTGCATGTGTGTGTGCATACGTGCATCTGTGTGTGTGCGTACTGCATCTGTGTGTGTTCTTACGTGCGTGTATTTGTGCGCTGTGCTCCCATGTGCGTTCGCACCCATGTATTTGTGTGTGTGTGACTTGCAGTCCTACAGCCATGCCCAATCTCAAGGCAGAGCTGCCACCCAACTCCGTGAGCGCTTGGCTGAGGTCATCGAGCAGCGCACAGAGAAAGAGAAGAAGCTGGTTGCACTGCAGGTATGTTGGATTTCTTGTCGCATCATCTTTGCTGCCGTTTTAGCTGGCTGAGATCATCGAGCAGCGCACAAAGAAAGAGATGACGCCGGTCGTATTGCAATGTGTGTGTGTGTGTGTGAGGTTTGGTTACGTATGTGTGAGCGTTTCTCAATTCCTGCTCATACTCAACTGGTACTACTGGTATAGAGTGTGTGAATCCCAGAGAACAACGCAAGCTACATTGGTGGGTGTGAGAGTATATATACTAGGGTATTGGTACTAGGGTATTGGTATTACTGCTATAGAACTACCACCAGTGGATGTGAGGGTATCACAGAGAACAATGCAAGCTACATTGGTGGGTGTGAGGGGTATATTTACTAGGGTACAGGTACTATTACTATTGAACTACCACCAGTGGATGTGAGGGTATCACAGAGAACAATGCAAGCTACATTGGTGGGTGTGAGGGGTATATTTACTAGGGTACAGGTACTATTACTATTGAACCACCACCAGTGGATGTGAGGGTATCACAGAGAACAATGCAAGCTACATTGGTGGGTGTGAGGGGTATATTTACTAGGGTACAGGTACTATTACTATTGAACCACCACCAGTGGATGTGAGGATATCACAGAGAACAATGCAAGCTACATTGGTGGGTGTGAGGGGTATATTTACTAGGGTACAGGTACTATTACTATTGAACCACCACCAGTGGATGTGAGGGTATCACAGAGAACAATGCAAGCTACATTGGTGGGTGTGAGGGGTTTACTTTTCAAATATCTGCAACAAGCTGGTAGGAACGTTTTGATTGCTCCTGTGCCTTTTTGTCCCCTGGTTCTTCCCCTCCCACACACCACACACACACACACACACACACACACACACACACACTCACACACACACCACGCATACACACACACACATACTCACACTCACACACACACACGCCACGCATACACACACACCACACGCATGCACTCACGCGTACACAAACACTCACAAACACACACACCACACCACATGCGTGCACAAATATGTTGCACGCATGGCACACACACACACACACACACACACACACACGCACACACACACACACGTGCACTCAAGCATACACAAACACACACACGTGCACTCACATACATACGCAAACGCATGCACGCTTTCAGGCTGAAATCGCTGCTGCTTCCAAGCTCACTCCTCAAGACGTGGCACAGATGGAAGGCCACGTGGCCATGCTGGCCCATCAGGTGCGCAGGAAATTGACAAGTATTTCTCATCTTTCAGTCAGTCAGTCGTTCAAAGGAGTTTATAATATAATGAGGGCCATGCTGGCCCAGCAGGTGCGCAGGAAATTGATAAGTATTTCTCATCTTTCAGTCAGTCAGTCGTTCAAAGGAGTTTATAATATCATGAGGGGCACTGATAGAGGGCCACGTGGCTATGCTGGCTCAGCAGGTGCGCAGAAAATTTATAAGTAAATCTCATCTTTTAGTCAGTCAGTCGTTCAAAGGATTTTGTAATATAATGAGGGCCACGTGGCCATGCTGGCCCAGCAAGTGCGCAGTGAAAAACATGTCGGTCAATCATTTCAAGGAGTGGCTAGATCTAAACAGAATGGAGGGCCACGTGGCCATGCTGGTCCAGCAAGTGCGCATTGAAAAATATGTCAGTCAATCATTTAAAGGAGTGGCTAGATTTAAACAGAATGGAGGGCCGCGTGGCCATGCTGGTGTAGCAAGCGTGTAGTGAAAAATATGTCAGTCAATCAATTAAAGGAGTGGCTAGATTTAGACAGAATGGAGGGCCACGTGGCCATGCTGGTCCTGCAATTGCACAGTGAGTTGTTTTATTTTTTCCTCGGTCAGTGTTTAAAAGAAGTGACTGCAATGAAATGAAATGAAGCACAGTGAGACCCGTACACTTATGCCGGCCAAGCAAGTGCGCAGAACAGCGTGTCGTGCCCTCCATGCCTTTCGAACGTGTCGTTCCAGCATACATGAATGGGGTGACTTGAAGCTGTGAACATAGCATACGATGCATGTGTGTGTACATGTGTGTGTGTATGTGTATGTGTGTGTGTGGTGAAATAGCAGAAAAAGTGGAGAGTTTTTTTTTCAACTGCGTGGTGCAAATACATAACGTGTTAGCCAGTTTGGGCATCTGTCCTTTGTCAAAACATGCAGTGACGTTCGCCCCCAGCAGTCGTTTGAGTGTGAGTGTGTGATTGTAAGCATTCTCTGTCATGTATACACTCAGTCACAGTGTGATTGTAAGCATTCTCTGTCATGTATACACTCAGTCACAGTGGTTACTTCCTCTGTCGTTTGAGTATGGTTTGTGATTGTAAGCATTCTCTGTCATGTATACACTCAGTCACAGTGTGATTGTAAGCATTTTCTGTCATGTATACACTCAGTCACAGTGCGATTTTAAGCATTCTCTGTCATGTATACACTCAGTCACAGTGCTAACTTCCTCTGTCGTTTATCACTAATTCAGTGTGCCAACGTTTTGGGTGCGAAAAAAATCACACGGCGCATGCTCCCTTTTTTTCGGGAGTGCAATGCAAAGCGCAGATGCGTGCATTCGAGTACAAACACACATCACAAGCACATACACGCTCACACACTCCCACATCCACACACATGTGCAAACATAATCGTACTGATGTAGGTTGCGGCAGCGGAGCAAGCAAGCAGCGCCGCCACTCTACGCTTGGCCTCCATCCGTGAGCAGCGCACCGCCCTCGAGGCAAAGCTTAAAGAAGCACAGGAGGCCGCTGCAGCCGCAGCTAAGGACGAGGAGGCTGCACGTACTGAGGTGGGGAGGTTTGATAGCATGGCTGTTTGCTGCGCGAGTGCTTGAGCATTGTTCTGAAGACAAACGAGGTGTAGGAATGTAAACTGCTGAGTTCAGTGTGTAACACTTGAACTCCAGTTCTTGGAGAAAAGCAAAGCGATATGTCTCTCATATCACTCTTGCTTTTTATCTGTGTTCCTCCCCAGTTTCTCCATTTTTTTATTTACTTGGTCCTCTCAACTGCTATTTGTCTTAGTTTGAGTTTATTTTTCTACCTTTCAATTTATTCATGTTCATATCTGTACATATACATACATATATATACATATGATTTTTTTTACTTTTTCTGGGCAGTTTTGAAGACCTAATTCCTTAGCATTTGTGATCCGGACTTGTGAATAATAAATAATGCACTGCCATCTCACGTTGCAAACGTAATAAGAGCTCAACATGTAGCAGGGGGGTAGGAGGGTGGGTGTGCAATGCAGCAACAGGCATTGTGTGTAGCACAGCTTTTGCAGTTGGCAATGAGATAAGGTTTACTAAGGGTTTGCAAAGGGGGATAACCGGCAGCCACATATGTTGGCAATGAGTGAGCTTCGCCGCGCGCTCAGAAAAGATTTGCAACTGCACGGCCATTTTGTGTGGGTGTGGGTGTGGGTGTGGGTGTGGGGGTGTGGGGGTGTGTGTGTGCCTTGAAGTGTGGACGTGCGCACAATGAGTCTCGTCCGATTTGATGTATAGGACAAAGTGTTGTCATGCGCACGTACGCACATGACAAACACGCACACGTTCATATACATACAGCATAATACGCACACTCGTACACACACCACACACATGACAAACACGCACACGTGTATATACATACAGCATAATACGCACACACACACACGTACACACATCATACACATGACATGCACAAACATGAACACGCACACGTGTGCATACATATACATCATTATATGCACACACACATACACACACACGCACCACACACACACACACACACACACACACACACACACACACACACACACACACGTACACGTACACGCACCACACACATGCAGGTGGAAGCACTGGCCAAAGAGGCCCAAGCTGCACGCAGCAACAAAGGAGGAAAAGGTGGAGTGGGCAAAACGGCTGAATTACTGTCCAAGGCCGCCTTTGCCTACCGCACGCTCTTTTCTACTGTAAGTACATACACTCAGTGTTGTGTGTGTGCGTGTGTGTATATGTGTGTGCACGCTTTATTCTACTGTACGTACATATGCTCATTTATGCATTTATGTGTGTGTGTAAGTGTTTGCACGGTTTAGGAAAGCAGCTGAGTGGCTGTCTTAAGCCTCCAATGGCTTCCCCCTTCAATAAAATAAAGCAGTTTAAACAAGATTTTAATGAAACTAACAAGATGTTAATGAAGCTAAAAACTCTATACACAGATGTGCCTTGATGTTGTTAGTTTTTTGACGTGTGTCAAAAAGACCATCCTATTTCCCACGTCCCTCGTCCTTGTACGAAAAATCTCAGAGGGGGGACACTGGGCAAATGTCCAAACATGCTCCTTTTTGCATGAAAGGTGCAACTACTCACACGTCACTTCATCAAATTGGACCCAACCTAGCTTCAAACTGATGCAACTTTATAAGCTACCCAAGCATGTGCTCAGAATTAGACAAGTCGCCCTGCGTACAGAATGACAGGACTAAAAGCACACGTCGTGAACCTGTACCCTAGATGGGTGCTTTCCAGGGGGAATGGCACAATAATTTGCATACCTCGCCAACCACTTGCTCTTTTTGCTCCAATGTTTTTGCAGTGATCGTTATTCATTATAAGGACCCCAACCCTGCTCCAACACACAAAAACCACTCAATTTAATGCTCTGGCTGGTCAGATACATGGCTGCTCAAAAAGTTGGGTTCACGCCGCGGCTGCTAAGGCAGGTGGCCTTAATTTGCTTTTTAAAAGCTCAGCTACACTGAAATCCTGATTTCAAGGATTTCTACAAAGCAAAGAAGAGCTTGAAGCGGGCAAGTTAGGGCCACCTGCCCTAGGAGCATGCAAAACGTATAACCATTTTGGGTCTCAGTGTCCCCCCTCTGGAAAAATCTGCATAAATGACACGCACACACACGCCACAGACACACACATGACACACACCACACACACACACACACACACACGACACACACACACACGACACACACACATGTACACATGTACACAATTGTGCTCACATGTGCTCATCCGTACAAATGCATGCACAAACACCTACACACATGCACGCTTGCATGCACACGTGCACAGGTGGAGCGTGCAGACACTTGCATGCACACACTTGCACACACTTGCACACACTTGCATGCACACGTGCACAGTGGAGCGTGCAGACACTTGCATGCACACACTTGCACACACTTGCATGCACACATGCACACTTGCATGCACACGTGCACAGGTGGAGCGTGCAGACACTTGCATGCACACACTTGCACACACTTACATGCACACATGCACACTTGCATGCACACGTGCACAGGTGGAGCGTGCAGACACTTGCATGCACACACTTGCACACACTTGCATGCACACGTGCACAGGTGGAGCGTGCAGGTGGGGAGGTGCCCTTTGATGCTCTTCCCTCTAACTTGAGCATGGCTGCGTGGCTAGATGATGCCCTGGCAGGAGCCGCGGACTTTGCAGACAACATGTGTGTGTGTGTGTGTATGTGTGTCTATGTGTTTATGTGCGTGTGCCATGTGCGTACATTCGCGTATAGGCCTGTTTTCTACGTATGTGTAAATTGGTGTATGCGTGTGTTTGTCTGTGTGTGTGTGAGTGTGTGAGTGTGTGAGATAGTGATTGTGTGTGCGTGTGTGTGTTGGAAAATGCCTGTGTGTGCTCGTTCATGAGCCTTCAATGCCCCTCCTGCATCAAATATTTATACAAACATCCTCCCCCTATCTCCACTTCCCCCCTTCTCCACTTCTACTCCCAACGCACGCGCACACACACACACAAACACACACACATACGTAAATATGCTTACATACACCCACCCACGCACACACATACACACATGCACACACAATGCCCCCCCCCTCCCCCCCTTACACACAATCACTTATCGCTTAAATACATGATAGTGTAGCAGAGGCATCTCTTCGTTCCATTATGGTGTCCCCAAATCTCCGGCTTCGCTACTCAATGCGTGCCCACATGCACACATGATTTCACGCAAGCGCGTACACACACACATGCGCACACAAATTAACGCATGCACGTATTCAACACACACACACACACACACACACACACACACACACACACACACACGCACACACACACACACGCATGTTATGCAGGGGTGCGGTTGAGGCTTCTCATGGTTACGTGCTAGTGAACGCATTGCCCGGGCAGGTCATGCCTAAGCCTTCCTCTGAAAAACCTGCCGAGGCTGCGCAAGGCGTCCCTACTTCCCCCCAAGGCCAGCAGCAGCAACAGCAGCAGCAGCAGCAGCAACCAGGTGCATTGTTAGGTTGACATTCGACACACACACACACACACACACACACACACACGCACACGCACATACACACACCACGCACACACGCAGGTGAGTATGTTTATGTGTGTACGTGTATGTGTGATTGTGAGTGTGTCTGTAACTGTGTGTGTATGTGTGTGTGTAGCGAGCTTTGTGCTGGATTGCATTTCGCTGTTTTAGCACCGCTGTTTTAGCAGCAGGAGGTGGAGTAGGAACTTAATTCTGAATGTTTCCTGTGTGTCTATATAACCTGTGTTTATTTTCTGTGTGTTCAATTTTTATTTAATTTACACTTATTTTATCCTATGTGTTTATTTTAACTTGTGTGAGTATTTACAGTAATGACTCACACGTAAAAGTAAACATACGTAATTGCGCACTCACAAGCATGTACACACACACACACATGCTCACAAACTCATACACGCACGCACACACACAAAACTCATACACACACAAACTCATACACTCACGCACACACGCACACACACAAAAAAACTCATATACACACACTCACACGCACACACACACAAACTCATACACACACGCACACACACAAAACTCATACACACACTCATACACACACAAACTCATACACACACGCACACACACTCAAACACACACACACTCATACACACGCACACACACAAACTCATACACACAAACTCATACTCACACACACGCACGCACACACGCACACACACACACACATCTGTGCTACAGGTGCTCCTCCCTCTGCTGCCCCTGCAGCTCCTGCTGACAGCTTTGGTGATGGTTTTGGTGACGATGCGTTTGTGATGGTGGGAGCTCATGATGCCTCTCAAGGTGTGTGTGTGTGTCGGGGGATGTGTGTGTGGGTGAGGGTGTGGGTGTGGGTTAGGGTGAGGGTGTGGGTGTGGGTGAGGGTGTGGGTGTGGGTGTGGGTGTGGGTGAGGGTGAGGGTGTGGGTGTGGGTGAGGGTGAGGGTGTGGGTGAGGGTGAGGGTGAG
>Ga0307968_1000936_pt1 | contig 22777 bp, 23 predicted proteins | sample OrgLakmetagen650_FD_201834 | JGI IMG/M metagenome (GOLD analysis project Ga0307968, IMG submission 201834) | Saline water microbial communities from Organic Lake, Antarctica - #650 | ecosystem: Environmental > Aquatic > Non-marine Saline and Alkaline > Saline | place: Antarctica: Organic Lake...
GGGCTGACACCGAGAAAAAGATACGAGCACACGTGCTTGCATTGCATAAAACACCCCCTTACACACACATACCTCGTGCCGCAAGCAGCAGTGGGGTGCACCACCAGCGTGCCCACAAAACCACGCTCCTCATGATGCACGGCAGCAACCACCAGCCCAGCCGAGAGTGCGCAATTTTCCACAACCCTAGGTCCATGCTCGTTTTCACTTAAACCCCGAGGGTCAAGGCCCAGGTTGCTGCCCTTCAGGGCCTTCGCAGGCTCCAGGTCGTGGACGGTAGATCTGGTATGGTGGTGTAATGCTTGCGCTTGACTGTCTGGAGCGTGACTCTGCCCAGGCTGTAGCGCTCTCAGGAGCTGACGCAGGAGCTGGTGGTATGTGGGGCCTTCTTCTTGTTCATGCTGCTGCTGCTGCTGCTGTTGCTGCTGCTGGTGACGTAGCTGGTGGTGGTGTGGCTGCTGTTGCTGCTGCTGCTGCTGCTGCCGCTGCTGCTGCTGCTGCTGCTGCTGCTGCTGCTGCTGGTGACGTAACTGGTGGTGGTGGTGTGGCTGCTGTTGCTGCTGCTGCTGCTGCTGCCGCTGCTGCTGCTGCTGCTGCTGCTGCTGCTGCTGCCGCTGCTGCTGCTGCTGCTGCTGCTGCTGCTGGTGACGTAACTGGTGGTGGTGTGGCTGCTGTTGCTGCTGCTGCTGCTGCTGCTGCTGCTTCTGCCCTTCACCACTAGCACAGTCTTCCAGCACCAGCCACACCCCCAGCGTCTCCCTCAGCAGCTCAGATACCCCAGCAAGCAGGCTGGGCAGCCGAGGAAGTGCTGTGAGGCTGTCTTTCTGCAGGCTAACTGGGTCTTGAAGTAACCCCCCCTTTGTTTCTTCCTCATCTTCCTGTGGCTGTCCGTCAACTTTCTGTGGCTGCGCGTCGACGTCCTGCTGCTTTTGCCCCTCTTCTTGTGGCTGTTCGTCAACTTCCTGTGGTTGTGCGTCAACACCCTGCTGCTTTTGCCCCTCTTCCTCCTTTCCATTGCGCTGCTGCTGCTGCCGCTCGCCAGCTTGCCCCCCAGCTGCTCCGTCAGCTGTACCTGCAGGGGCCACGAAATCAAGCCCGTGGGGAGCGATGGCTCGAAGCAGCGCAGCCTCCAGCCATGCAGCAGCTGCAGTAGCTGCAGGCTCTTCCTTACATTTGCCACCCCACCCCACAGCTGCCCCTGTGCTAGCAACTGAGGGTGCAGCTGCTGGTGCTGTTGCTGGTGGTGCTGCTGTTGCTGTTGCTGCTGCTGCTGCTGCCGCTGCCGCAAGGCCGTGCTGCTTCAGCTGCTGCTGGGCTGCTGGCTTCAGGGTGTAGATGAGTTGAGCGAGTAGGGCACAAGCTGAATTACCGCTGCCAAAGAGAGAGGCTGAGTGGGTGAGGCGGTCGTAGCTGGGGTGGCCACAACACCTGTGTTGACATATGTGTGTGTTTATATGTTATATACATATATATAATACATATATCATTGAATGTACCTGTGTGTATACAAGTGTATGTACCTGTGCATATGCCTGTTTATACATGCATGTGCGTTGTAGATAAGGTTGGGTTGTGTGGGCAGATTACTGGCAGGGTCACTGCTGGCAAGAAGGAGAGAGACCACGTGAAAAACATGCCAGAGGGACTCTATCGATTGCCTTGGAAATGGCCGGAAAAAATGTGCATGGACATGGAAAGGGGGCTGTTCATAGGCGGGAAGGAATGCTGTTCGGTGACAACAGCCTGTGTGGAGGATCTGTTAGTAGGCGGAAAGGAATACAGTGCAATTTAGGGACAACAGCCTGTGTGGAGGGTCTGTTAGTAGGCGGGAAGGGATACAGTGCAATTAAAAGACGAAAGCCTGTGTGAACGATTTGTTAGTAGGCGGGAAGGAATACAGTGCAAGTAAGGGACGAAAGCCTGTGTGAAGGATTTGTTAGTAGGCGGAAGGAATACAGTGCAATCAAGGGACAACAGCCTGTGTGAAGGATTTGTTAGTAGGCGGAAGGAATACAGTGCAAGTAAGGGACGAAAGCCTGTGTGAAGGATCTGTTTGTAGGCGGGAAAGAATACAGTGCAATCAAGGGACGAAAGCCTGTGTGGAGGATCTTTTTGTAGGCGGGAAGGAATACAGTGCAATCAAGGGACGAAAGCCTGCTTGAAGGAACTATTGATAGGCAAGAAGGAATACAGTGCAAGTAAGGAGCAAAATCCTGAATAAAGGATTGGTTAGTAGGCGGGAAGAAGCGGTGTAGCTAAGGTAGATGCCTGTCAATCTGTTAGCAAAGTAGGGAGCTGGGCATTACGGGGTTTGCCTCTCAGTTGGATGATCTGAGGAAAAAACAATCTGCGAAAAATAACACCTCAGCTTGAAGGACTGTACCTAGACAGCCCTAGCTGCCGGATGGAAAAGTACTTTGCTGCCAGCAGGGATGTGCCATACGGTCATTTATATGACGTTCAATACGGTAAAATACGCGTTAAATACGATACGGCGTATTATACAAATATGCCGTATGACATATCCTTGGTTGCCAGCCAGAGTTGGAACGTTGGAACTGCAATCTTTAAGAGCCAGGTCTGACCACAGACCACTGAGCTTCTCACGACGCGATAGGGCTGCTGCACGTGACCGAGACGGAGACGCGCACCGACAAAAACCACTCCAGCGGCGAGGAGGAGGTGCTTTTATATGGGGCGCAACCCAAACCAATTCCGACTCTACTCATGAACCTAGACTCGCGCCGATCCCCTTGTCAAATAAACTTCGTACAAAATTTTTCAGACGGCCCTATATAGTCGCAGCGACCCCGGCAAGACTGCTACCCATATACATTTAGGGACCCATATACATTTAGGGACTGCAGCTGTAGTAGCAAGCCAAGTCACCTGTTGGCACGATGCCCTTTTAGATTGTGAGCTACTTGGAGCGCACAGGAAGTCAGGCACCAGCTATCTACATAGCTGGGCCACAGGGGCCATCCGCCACCATCAAAGCGTGACAATCATTCATAAAAGCTGCTGATGTAATGTATAATTAGTAATACCTGAATCTGTAAAAGTGTGTGTTTACATGTGACAACATATTTTTTCACTCAGTTGCACAATACAAGACCACTGCCAGGTGCAGTGTAAAAAATTGTAAGAAAAACTGTCCAACTCTTGTCCAATGACCAAACTTATAGGGTTGGCCAGAACCGCATATGTGCACCGTATATGACCGTATGACCAAAAATATAAAGTCACATGTGGTGCACATATCCGGACCGTATATTCGGTGAAATCTCTAAAAACATAAAGTCACATGCGGTGCACATATCCGGACGGTATATTTGGTGAAATCTCTAAAAATATAAAGTCACATGCAGTGCACATATCTGGACCGTATATTCGGTGAAATCTCTACCAAAAATATAAAGTCACATACAGTGCACATATCTGGACCGTATATTCAGTGAAATCTCTAAAAACATAAAGTCACATGCGGTGCACATATCCGGACCGTATATTCAGTGAAATCTCTACCAAAATATAAAGTCGCATGCGGTGCACATATCCGGTTCTGGCTAACCATATATATATGCGTAGGTTAGCTAACCATATATATGTATGCGTAAAATGTATACACTTGAACACGGTATTTGTAGGAGGGTTGTTACGGTACTTACGATTATGAACGTTGTACATATACAGTTCTGGCCAGCCCAAAGAGTACGCCCTGTTCCCTTATCACCTTGCAATCTTAATCCGGACAGCTGGTCATTGTAATCCAATCCAATCTAATCCTTATAACCGGTCATTGCGCTCCTTATCACCTTGCAATCTTCACCCGGACAGTGGCCAACTGGTCCATCAGCAGCAGCCCTTGGAAGCACCTGCTCTCCACCCCGATCTCGTACACCTGTAGGAAGCAAGGACTACTGAACATAAACAATAAAAAACTACACCTACTATTGGATGCCCAACCTGCTCTCCACCCCGATCTTATACACCAGCAGGAAGAAAAGGCGCGTTTTGTGCCGTTAGCGACCTGGGAAGACGCCGTGAGCAGCTCTTCAGTCCGCTTACACCTCGTCCTCGTCAGAGGCATATATAGCGATGTAACCTTACCTTACCTTACTTTACACCTCGTCCACGCAAATCGAAGCATTCCGGAATCAGGGTGCTTAAATACATCCGGGGGCTTCACGGTGGCAGGAATGAGACCAGAGGACTGAGCACAAGAAAAGAAACACTACGCAGGCAGTGAAAACCACTCCCCACATTGATTAAGGAAAAGTAAGCCACTTTGGTACTGAGTACCGTAAACCTCCTTAACTGGCAGACAAATAAGGCCCAGTCAGAGAGGTCTAACAGAGCACAAACATAGTGAATAGTGACCTTGCTAGAAGCACCATCGCGCCCAGTTACTTAGAGAAGCACCCAGTTACTAACAGAAGCACCATCGCGCCCAGTTACTTAGAGAAGCACCATCGCGCCCAGTTACTAATAGAAGCACCCAGTTACTAACAGAAGCACCATCGCGCCCATTTACTTAGAGAAGCACCATCGCGCCCAGTTACTTAGAGAAGCACCCAGTTACTAACAGAAGCACCATCGCGCCCAGTTACTTAGAGAAGCACCCAGTTACTAACAGAAGCACCATCGCGCCCAGTTACTTAGAGAAGCACCCAGTTACTAACAGAAGCACCCTCGCGCCCAGTTACTTAGAGAAGCACCATCGCGCCCAGTTACTAATAGAAGCACCCAGTTACTAACAGAAGCACCCTCGCGCCCAGTTACTTAGAGAAGCACCATCACACCTAGTTACTAATAGAAGCACCACCGCACCCATTACTAATACCCATTACTACTAATACCCATTACTAATACCCATTATTTATAGAAGCACCATCACACCTAGTTACTATAAAAGGGTCGAGCATAAGTGCAGAAGTTTTTTTGGAGCTATGGATTGTATGTATGAAAATGTCATGCCGTGCGCACCAATGCACCGACACTAGAGCTCACAGAAGCACAAACACCAGATGCAGAAAATAAGCACCCCTTATCGAAAAGGTCCTCCTGCTTCGCTTCCTCTGATTCTATTAGGTAATAATCTACTGTGAGCTGTGAGCTATATAGGCAGTGAGAACAGGTCCCGGGTCAAGGGGAAAAGTTTTGTGGACATGTGCGTGCGTTTGTGTGTATTTACGTGTGTGAGTGTGTGTGTGTGTGTGTACTATTTGAGGGGGGATGGAACCTGAAAGAAACGACCGAGGGTGCTCAAGTAGAGGGGAGAGCGCATGGGGACGGCAATACACACAAGCATATGTTTGTTTATGTTTGTTAACTCAGCACTTACCTGTATTCATGCACCAAGCGAGGGGAAGAGGTCACGTACATCAAGGGCGCCTTGTTGAGTAATATATAGGTTCGGCCAGAATTGTGTATGCACCGTATATGGCCGCATATTCGGTGGTTCTTCTGCCAAATATACCGTATACTATACACCGTATATATATGGTCTTGGCCAACCCTAATAAATTTATATGTAGGGATCACATGTGCTTTTGCAAGACCCACCTGCTGCCTGGAAGAGGCCACGCACATCAAGGGCATCTTGCTGTAATATATCATATAAACTGTAGAAAACACATACGCTTTTGCGAGACCCACCTGCTGCCTGACAGAGTTGTCTGGGTGGTGTCTCAGCAGCAGGCTACACATGCTGCTTAAAAAAGGCAATGTAGGGAAATAATACGTTTTTGCGAGACCCACCTGCTGCCTGACAGAGTTGTCTGAGTGGTGTCTCAGCAGCATGCCACACACGCTGCTTTAAAAAAGGCAATGTAGGGAAAACATACGTTTTTGCGAGACCCACCTGCTGCCTGACAGAGTTGTCTGGGGTGGTGTCTCAGCAGCAGGCCACGCATGCTGCTTAAAAAAAGGCAATGTAGGGAAATAATACGTTTTTGCGAGACCCACCTGCTGCCTGACAGAGTTGTCTGGGTGGTGTCTCAGCAGCAGGCCACACACGCTGCTTTAAAAAAGGCAATGTAGGGAAATAATACGCTTTTGCGAGACCCACCTGCTGCCTGACAGAGTTGTCTGGGTGGTGTCTCAGCAGCAGGCCACACGCGCTGCTTAAAAAAAGGCAATGTAGGGAAAACATACGTTTTTGTGAGACCCACCTGCTGCCTGACAGAGTTGTCTGGGTGGTGTCTCAGCAGCAAGCCACACACGTCAAGGGTCAGCGGGAGGCTTCCACCTTCAAGCGGCAGCTTGTCTGCATAAATGACGGAGGAATAGGGTTGGCCAGAACCGTATATATGCACCGTACATGACCGTATGTTGGTGATTTTTTTGCCAAAATTCCGTATGTGCACCGTTTATACATAAGCATGTATAGTTCTGGACAACCCTACAAAGGAAGTAAGCGGGAGTGTGCTGGCGAGGCTGAACCGAAAAAGACGTCTGTCTTACGCTTGTTGTAATGATTAGGGAAGGGGTGCAGGGTGGCATTGTTTTGCAGGGTTGTGTGTATGTGTTTGTGTGTGTGTGTTTGTGTGTGTGTGTTTGTGTGTGTGTGTGTGTGTGTGTGTGTTTGTTGTTTATTAGCAGGGGATACAAATAAACGGTAGGAAGGTATTAAACAGGTACACAGATGTCACAGAGTCTGAACCGAGCACCGTTTTCAGTCATCCACATCGTACGACAGTCAACAAGACAGCACATAAAAAAGATGCTCGTGTAACTCGTAACACATCAGCTGCAGATGGCACAGCCAATCCACAATGCATATACACGGTTCTGGCCAACCCTACCATTAAGCCTGTTCTTTATTGTCAAGTACCCAATCAAAGCATATGACTAGGGTTGGCCAGAACCGTATATATACCGGTACGTCGTATATTTGGTGATTTCCCTGCCAAAAATACCGTAGATACACCGTATATATATGGTTCTTGCCAACCCTACATATGACGTGCAAACACCAGTGCTCCATGTCAACTGCAGTTGCTCACACCGCTTGAAGAGTCAAGCAGCTGTAATCCTCATTTCACCACCGACCACGAGCAGCGTGTGCCATCACAATGTATTGTAATACTCATTTCACCACCCACCACGAGCAGCATGTGCCATCACAGCATATTGTAATATTGTAATACTCAATTTACCACCCACCACGAGCAGCGTGTGCCATCACACTATATTAGCATACTCATTTCACCACCCACCACGAGCAGCATGTGCCATCACACTATATTAGAATACCCATTTCACCACCCACCACGAGCAGCATGTGCCATCACAATGTATCATAATACTCATTTCACCACCCACCACGAGCAACGTGTGCCATGACAGGTTTTATTCATTTCACCACCCACCACGAGCAACGTGTGCCATGGCAGCATAATATAATACCCATTTCACCACCCACCACGAGCAACGTGTGCCATGGCAGCATAATATAATACCCATTTCACCACCCACCACGAGCAGCGTGTGCCATCACACTATATTAAATTACTCATTTCACCACCCACCACGAGCAACGTGTGCCATGACAGCGTCTCTGTGCAGCTCGTGTGCTGAGACTTCTGCCTCTGGAGTGGCATCCGGGGAGAGCAGGAGGGAGGCTGCTTGCGCCAAGAGGGAGCGCTCTTGTTCTCTGCGTGTGAATTGTTCTCTGCGTGTGAATTGTTCTCTTGTTCTCTGCGTGTGAATCGTTCTCTGCGTGTGAATTGTTCTCTTGTTCTCTGCGTGTGAATCGTTCTCTGCGTGTGAATTATTCTCTTGTTCTCTGCGTGTGAATTGTTCTCTGCGTGTGAATTGTTCTCTTGTTTTCTGCGTGTGAATCGTGGAACAGAGCTGGGCAGTTTTGTACATGGAGTTGGTAGAGGAGAGCGGTTGGAGGCAGGAGGGAGCGCTCTTGCTTAGGGGTGGCCAGAACCAGATATATGTGTATCTATGCACCGTATACGACTGAATACTTGGTGATTTTACCAATTTCCCTGCCAAAAATACTGGATACTATACACCGTACATATATACTTCTGGCCAACCCTAGTTTCTCTCTCTCTCTCTCTCTCTCTCTCTCTCTTTATATATATATATACATTTACGTACGTGTGTATGTGTTTGTGTGTGTGTTTATGGTTCAAAACTGGCTTAGTCATTATAATTGCATTGGCTTAGGTGTCGAGCTTCAAAATTTATTGCTCTTCTGTATACGATACGAGTTTTAAGAGAAGAGGAGAGTGGGAGGCAGCTTCGATCAGGAGGGAGTGAATTTGATTGACATAAAGCAGAAACACTAAACCTTACATCACCCTATTTATGAGTGGGAGCTATCCAGAAACTGATGATTTGTTAAGGAAATCTTTATTTTGGACTAACTAACAAAGGACACATATGTTCACAAAAATACACAAAAACACACACACTCACACAAACAAATGCAAAAACACACAGACACACACCTGTACCCCTCTAGCATCTGCTGCTTTTCCTCCGAAGACAGCACCACCGAAAACACGCGGCCGTGTGTCGGCTGGTAAGTGCCTTGCTTCATACACAGCTGCACTGCACGTGCACATCGAAGTGCCTCTTGCTGCTGTTGCTGCTGGGGGGTTGACTTCCCAGGGCTGTTGCCTCCTGCTGACCTGCGTCCCCCTCCTTCCCCCTGCTCCTGCTGCTCCTGCTGCTGTTGCGGCTGCTGCTGCTGCTGCTGCTGCTGCTGCTGCTGCTGCTTCTCTACTCTCGTGCTGAGCAGCAAGATGCTGCGTTCAAGTGCCAAGTGTACGTCAGCGCTGCCTGAGAGTGTCAGCTCCAGCTTTCCCAGCTTGACGAGCAAGCGTGTGGCAGCTGCACGGGTCTGGAACAGGCACAAAAGCACGGGTCTGGAACAGGCACAAAGCACAGGTCTGACACAGGCACAAAGCATGGGTCTGTAATAGGCATAAAGCACGCGTCTGGAACAGGCACAAAGCACGGGTCTGAAACAGGCACAAAGCATGGGTCCGGAACAGGGCACAAAGCACGAGTCTGGAACAGGCACAAAGCACAGGTTTGGAACAGGCACAAAGGACGGGTCTGGAACAGGCACAAAGCACAGGTCTGAAACAGGCGCAAAGCACGGGTCTGGAACAGGCACAAAGTACGGGTCTGGAACAGGCACAAAGGACGGGTCTGAAACAGGCACAAGCACAGGTTTGGAACAGGCCCAAATTCAAGAGATCAAAGAGGTGGTATTGACTCTAAGTTATCTGTGTGTGATGCGCTAATTCAGAAGATCAAAGAGGTGGTATTGACTCTGATTCAAGTTATCTGTGTGTGACGCAACGCATCAAACAAACGGTGGGTATGGATGCTGACGGTCGCTGTCATGCAAATTGAAAAGAAGGTGCGTGATGAGTGAAAGACGCCACGTGCAAGTTGCGTTTGCGTGACCGATAACAGAAGATTGGGACCTGCATACTTATATGGCCTGAGAAGGGCACGGCATGCACGCATGGCATGCACATCGTGCTACAGTGGACAGACTACAGCGAAAGGCTCATTGTGTGCGTACTCCGCTCAGAGGAATAGAGACCAATGCGAATGAGGCAAACAAACGTCTTGTCAAATGGAGCCAGGTGCAAGACATATTGTCCAACATTCTCACCTTTTGTTCACATGGAGGAACGAGGCTTAGCAAACTCTCTGTGCGGTGGCTCAGTCCCACATACACGCTGTACCAATCATGCAATGCGCCTGCCCACTGCACGCACTCATCCAGAGGCGCATCCACAGACAGTGCAGCTTTGGGGAGGAGTTCAGTGAGGGATGGCAACGCGCATGTGTGGGTGTGCTCAATCAGCAGCTGTGTGGCTTGTGCTGCTGCGCTGGAGGGCAGTGTGGAACTGCTCACGGTTTGCGCTTCAATAGAGGCATGCGGGAGGCTTTTTATCAGGAGGACAGTCTTGCGGCGCATTGGAAAAGCAGTATGAGGCGCGGCTGCAGCTGTGGCTGGCTGGTGGGAACATTGGTGTGCAAGGGATACACAGGGACGGGCTAGCCGGGTGCAGCTGGGGAGAGTTGTAACTGTGGATGTGGATATGGGAGGGTAGGAATGTAGGTTCATAATTGGAAAGGCCAAAAAATGGCATGACCTTTCAAATTCTGAATCTCATAATTTCCTTGATAGCTTAAAGTTTTAAACAAAAATACAATTTAGGTTCCAGTTTCCCTCTTACTATGCCTTGCATTGGAACGCCGGGAAGTGGGCGTACAAGGTGCTCGGCCAAGCACATACATACACAAATTTATAAATCTTTTACATTCCCAACGCACGCAGCGACAGTTTTCTGGCAGGGATTGCCACCAAACAGCGTCTCCATCCGTGCATATGTTCTACCATCACGTTACCAGTACAGGGATATAATACTGCCAACATTTTTTGGTAGAGTAAGTTCAGCTTTTCATAAGAAGCACAGACAGGACGCACAACGTTGTTGCAAGTTTGCATTAACAAATTAAAAAAAACTAGGTTTGATTTGCATTTCTGTTTGAATGAGCTTGCAAGTATTCGAAACTTAAACACTATGTCCGGCACTACCTCACCAGCAGCTGCACGGCTTCATAATGCTCTTCAAGCTGTGCTGGATTCAGCTGTTAAGGCTCTGCAGGCGGAAGACAGACGAGATTTGAGCAGTGCGTGGGACAGCTACCAGGAGGTGCGTTGATTCAGCTTCATAAACAGAGGAGCATTCTGCGTAGGACAGTTTGAAATCCCCTGATTCAGGGCTGAAGCAAGAAGCCTGAGAGAGCACCTGAGGATTGAGAGCTCATTTAAGAAACAACGCTGCGTGCTGCGCGTGCTGTGCGTTCAATCGCAAGTCCTAATAACCTAAATTGAATGCGACGCCTCTCCGGGCCGACAGGCAAAATGCGGGATGGAGGCAGTATGTGATGACCTTGTGCTGATGAGCATGTCCAGCGGCAGCAGCCTGACGTCCCCCCAGAGCGACAGCTGCTACGCGGAACTCGGAGGCGGCTGCCCAGCTTTACAAGGCAAGTCAGCGAGCAACCAGGGCCTGCATTCACTGTCTGTTTATAAGCCTCGTTAATTGTTCTGGGCTTGCACCGTGAAGGAGATTGTACAGGAAGCTGTCTTGTGCAGGCGACGACAGGCATTCATCATAGGACTGCACAAGACTCACAGTCTTTACTTTCTTTATTCCCGTAGCTTGAGGAACAAGCTTGCCCCGATCTCTGTCTTATCTGCTGAGACTTCCAATGATGCACAATTTGATTTTGGAGGCGCGCTGCTCAAATTGAATGCGTGTGTTTGCTAAGGCTTAGTGTGGAATCTGTTCTTTTGGGGCCGCGTCAAACTAACAGGCTCAAAGCTGCAGATCTGTAGGCAATAAATTAACATGCCTGCGCAACTAGTGATAACACCGCAAGAAATGGAACATGACTGTAGCAGCAGGTTGTTGCTGCTGCTGGGCGGCAAAGTGTGCCCACGTTACTCACGTTGCAAATCTGGACGACCCTCGGCTCCAAAAATTGGCCCCAAACAAGCAAGGCCTGACCTCGTTTTACCTGAATTCAAACCTGCCCTTAGGCTACTCAGGGTCAGGCAATTAAACTGTTCCTAGAAACTCTTTACCTTGTCATCCTAAATGGGGCCTCGGTTGCTGTGTGCAATTGACGTGTCTCCAGGCACACAGTACGACCCATTCACTAGCATGAAAAAGTAAGAAACCACGCAGGCAGCGAAAAATCACTCCCTATATTTAAAATTAGAAGATGATTGTAAAAGCACTGATTTATTCTGTCACACTGTCCTGTGCACGCTGGGTGCAGGAGGCAATGAGCTGGATAGCAGCGAACCAGACATGAGCGGTTTCCAGCACACATCAAGCTGCGTGGCTGATCTTCAGGAGTTTCAGCTTACGCTCCCCTTATTGAGTGAGGTTTGCAGCAGCCTGCTGGCTACGTACAATGCGCGCTTGGAGGTACGAATTGAATGAACTACCTTACAGACGCCGATACTCGGTACTTTATAAGCAATTATATAGGAAGTGGTGTCTGCATGGATTTGAGTTTTTCCTTAAACACACCATTGGTAGTGAAATCTCGGTTAACGCAAAGCCAGAAACTCACAAAATGTGTAGGGTTGGCCAAAACCGTACATATGCATCGTATATGACCATATATTGGGCGATTTCCCTTAACAAATAACGCATATACATATACACTGTATATATATAGATCTAGCCGACCTTAAAAATGTGGCATCAATCTGAGACCTGCTTTACATTAATATGGATGGAATATGTGCACACGTTTGTTGATCTCAACAAAACCTATTGGTATTGTGAGGAAAGAAAAATTAAGCAAATGAATGAATGGAAAAAAGGAAAGGAAAGCAGGAAAAACTGCTGGTAGGAATAAAACGGTCAGCATGATGAAAGTGTTGCCTTGTTGGAATGATGTATAATAAGTTATTTTGGCACCTTCAGTTTATGACCAAATGCTGTACCTTGTGTGTGTTTGTGTGTGTGTTTGTGTGTGTGTGTGTGTGTGTGTGTGTGTGTGTGTGTGTGTGTGTGTGTGTGTGTGTTTGTGTGTGTGTGTGTGTGTGTGTGTGTGAGCCAAAATGGCTTAAGTACCATCCTTTTATGGTCACGTTCCTGCCACTATTGTATAACACAAGTAAACAAACACACACAAATACACACATACGCACATGGACAGGACGTGCATGCCATTTTGAGTAACCAGCACAAGTGTGAAGAGGAAGACTTCAGACGGCAGGTGTGTGACCTTGGCAGCAAACCTGAAGAGAAATGCAAGCCTCTAGGTTCTGCTTGTCTGACACAAATTCTACAGGTTGCATTCAGGTTGCAAATAACAGGGCATTGACATACAATACACACATACACACACACACAAATCCATTGGTCATTTTGTGCTCGCGTATCTCTCACTTCAAGAGTTGTGTGTATCTACACTTTAAACTACGTGTTGGACAATCATGTGAGACGTTTTTAAAACGTCCTATCGTTCAAGTAATCATTTGCTGTGTCTCAGCTACACACAACTTTATGAATGTCCTCAGTAACTGAAATGAACACGCACTCTCTTTGATGTGTCTTTAGCATTGGGCAATAACAAATCTCTGTAGCATACCCCTTTAATCTGAGAGCCCATACCTTTGGCCTTTAAACACACCACTGTTTGAAGCCCAACACATAGGAGTGTGCCTCAGCAACGGAAATGGAAAATCTGAAAGTGTGACGTTGAATCATGATGGCTGTGACCACAACAAACGGAGCTTGTGAACTGTTTCTCTTGTAGCTGGACCGCCACACAGGAGCAGCAGCAGCAGCAACATGCTACAACCTGCCTAGCCGTGGGCCCCAAGAAAGCCCCTGCTCCGCACTTTTCCCAGCCACAGAAGGGACCTTCACCCAGCATCACCAATCGCAACACCAACAACATCAGTGCCTCGTGCAGCAGATGGAGGATGGCGTAATAGCAGGCAGCAACAGTAGCCTCTTGTGGCCGTCAGCTTCCCCACCTTCCTCTGATTCACACCAACACTGTCACCCCCACTCCTACCTTGACCCTAACCTACACCGCCGTTGCCGTCATGACCAGCTGCAGCACCAACAGCCGCAGCAGCAGCAAGGAGTTGTGCGTAGTGATGTGTGCACTGCCTCCGCTCCCATGAGGTTCAGCAGCAACTGTTACTCTGCCAGGGGTCAGAAAGATCACCCGCTGCACTCACAATCACAGCAGGGATGCCAGATCAATGGCAGCCGCAGCACGCAGCAAGGTCATCCGCTGCACTCACAATCACAGCAGGTATGCCAGCTCTATGGCAGCCACAGCGCCCAGCAAGGTCATCAACCGCGAGATCAATCACAGCAGGAATGCCAGATCAATGACAGCCACGGCGCCCAGCTACAGCAGCACCAGCAGAAGCAGGGGCAGATGTCCCCCACTGCCCCCGCCTGCCACGAGCACAGAGGCGGGCCCAGTCCCAATTCTTCGCAGCAAGATCTTGGTCAGGGGCAAGCCCCAAGATCAGGCCACCAGGGGAACAAAGCGTGCGCAGCAGGCGTAGCGGCGGCTGACCCTGCTGTGGCGCACATCATCCAACAGTGCAAGCGCGAAGTGTTCGGCAACTTGGATGAAGTTGCTGGCTTGAGGTGGGTTCTGCGTAGGCTTGGCCAGCACTACGTGTATAGGGCTCACGTAAAGTATGGTTTTCAACACGAATTATTGAGTTGTGCAATCATAGACTGAGTCACGGTTTGCCTGAGGTGGGTTCTGCGTAGGCTTGGCCAGCACCATGTGGAGAGGGTGTACAAAATAAAGTGTGGCTTTAAGTACAAAATCTCAAGCTGTACAATCTTAGACAGTTACGTCTTGCCTAAGGTGGGTGCTGCGTAAGCTAGGCCAGTGTTATGTGTGCAAGGCACGCATACAGCCTGCTTTCTAGGATCTACACGGTCATAGACAGAGCAACCTCGGTTTGTTTTGTGCAACCGTGTGCATTCTATGTGCTCTATGCAGGTAGGACGCTACTAATGTTACTTTAGCCTGCAGCAAATGCGCTGCAGCACACATGCTGTTGTAGAATTGCTTTGATACCAGACGTACAAAACAAATTTCTGGCAATTGTTTAAGTAATTTGATTTCAATCCTCTTTGTGTCTTAAGCATATACAGTACCTGGTCATAATGGGCTCTATCTCTTAACCTGTCGTGGCAGGGAACTATTTCACTGCGTGCAAAGCATTGAGTTAATCCCAACGGCATTGGCTTTGATCAGATCACATCTCCTATATTCTGTTCTGTTTCATCTGCAGAGATGCAGGGTTGGCCATAGCCGTATATAAACGCTGCATATGACCGTATATTTGTTAAAAATCCCCACCGGAAATACCGTATATTCATTTTATATATATGGTCCCAGCCAACCCTACAAAGATGCGGGACAGTGCTGCAAACACAAGTTTGATCAGGCTACATATCCGGTATGATTAGAGTTGGCCAAAGCCATACATACATTCGTATACATTATTATTAGCAGGAAATTACCTAACATACGGTCATTTTATTTCTCATATACAGTGTACGTATACAGTTCTGGCCAACCCTATTTATGATGTATCCTGTTTTTTGCAGAGACGTGAAGCAGACGCTGCGACAAGCTCTGCTGATGCCCCGGCACTTCCCGCATCTGTGAGTAGTGAATGTCTACCACCCCCTTTGCAGAGTCGTTCGTACAGCAGCTCCACCGCTGCTTTCAGATGCTTAGATAATATATATGCAAATTCTCTGAAAGAAATAAAGAAAAAATGCTTTAGAAAATTTACACCGCTTAGATTGAGGAGCCCCTTTGGTGCTTAATACCGTGAAACTTCGCCACAGAAAAGAAACACTCACAAATAAGGATCAGGGGGTTTGCAGGCTTGGCCTGAGGCCGGATTTTGTTCTTTGCTGGTGATAAAAATCAGAGCGTGCACTAAGCAAACATAGACTTTGTGCACTATTCAGTACAAGAGCTCCACCAAACTTAATCGCCGCCGGACGTCGCAGCAGCAAACCAAAGAAGCTTTATGAGCGTTTTTCCCCGCAAACTTAATTGCCGCCGGACGTCGCAGCAGCAAATCAAAGAAGCTGTATGAGTGTTTTTCCCCCGGTGCCCTACTGATTCAGCTTTGCTCACTTGAATGGGCGCCGTCTGCTTGTTTATAATTGTATGAATGAACATGCCCAAGCTTTTCAAGGACACCATCTTTGTTTCTTTACTCTGCTCTCTCCATCTCTTATTTACAAAGACTTACTTCAGCTGCCTCTGAAGAAAGGGAATACTCCCTTAAGGAATATATTGCTAGTCCTTATTGGCATCCATCTCTTTTTTCTCACTTATTACCGTGCAATTGCTGCCTTCTCTAGGTTCCAAGGCTTACGTCAGCCCCCTCACAATTTCCTTTTCCATGGGCCTCCAGGCACAGGCAAGACGCTGCTGGTGGAGAAGGTAGGTACCATACTAGAACAGGCAAGAAATTATCAAAGCCAGCCTCTAGAAACAGACAAGGCCCTGCTGGTGATGATAGGAGGTAATATATATCACATGTCAAAAGAAGCGTGTCAAAACCAGGCTGGCACGATTTATGGTCAAGCCACCCAGAGGCGTACAGGCACAGGGAAGAAACAGTTGAAGGAGGCGGGAGACTGAATGCAAAATTGGCAATGAAAAAGTAATGCCCTTGGCAGAAGGTAGTTGATGAGGAGGGATTGAAGCAAAACTAATACCAATGATTGAGCTGGAGGAATTGAATGAATGACTTTGAAGGAAGCGACTTTGATTCAGATCAAGCACGATAAGCTAGCGCCATACGAATGATTTGAAGTGTTAGTGCCGTCGTATCAGGCATGCATGAGAAATCAGGTCAGGGTTCTGCATCAGACAACGCGCAGGCAACTCGTGTCAAAGAAAAAGAATAAAAAACGACGCAGGTCGTGAAGAACTACTCCCCACATGGCATATCCTGTCAGATATTAAATCAAATGATGAAGTACGCGGTTGTCATCCCTTTCAACATCCCCCCCCCCAATGGCATGTAAAATCCTGCAGAGCGACATTAAGCCTGTTGTGCTGCAAAACAGTTTGTTGAGCAAAGCAGGCACATACACACAGACAAACGCACACCTCGTTTCTTCCCTACTCCAAATTGCAGGTGGCGGCGGAATGCGAGTTTGCGTTGCTGTGCCTGCAACCCAGCACGCTGCTGTCGAAATGGAGTGGAGAGAGTGAGAAGGCCCTGAGCACTGCGTTTGCTGCTGCGCGTCACTTGCAGCCTTGCATCCTCTTCATTGTGGGTCACTGTGATGCCTGAATTGTGACATTGTGCGGCAAGGATGTATCACCAAAGATGTCATGAGCACACTGTGTTGTCATGCTAAATCAGTGGCATGGACGAATCGTGTGATTTTCCCTAGATTTATAATGTGAGCAACGGTTTTATGGTTATTTGGTTGTTTGGCCAGTTTAGATGGTCCTCTTGTAACTTGTAACAAACTCGCTCTTTTCTCAGACTTGTCTGACCCATCTCCTCTTGGGCATTGCTTGAGCTATATGGCTCATACTTGCCATCCATGCTTAAGCTGGTACCATGATTCGTCGTGACAGTGTGTCAAATTGATTGTGCGCCACTTGCAGCCTTGCAACCACGCCATAGGCCGTTTTCTGCGTTGCGACATTGTTAGGGTTGGCCAAAACTGTATATATGCACCGTATATGGCCGTATATCTGGTGATTTCCCTGCCAAAAGTACCGTATGTACACCGTATATTTATGGTTCTGGCCAACCCTAGACATTGAACTGCAGGGTTCTGTGAGCAAAGAGTCTTTGAGCACAGTATATGCCGACAGCAGCCTTATGTACACTTTTCATTGTGAGCATCTACTGTCTGAGTTGTGACTGTGTGTCAAGAAAAATCGTTCTAAGCGCACACAGGTTAAGCAAATGGGTTCATCAACGGTCACGCACACTGTTGTGTCCATGTGCAAGCGTGGGTTGTGATGCTATTGCACTGATTGTACTGATGCTATTGCACTGATTGGACTGATGGTATTGTATTGATGCTATTGCGTCGATTGTACTGATGCTATTGCACTGATTGTACTGATGCTATTGCACTGATTGGACTGATTGTACTGATGCTATTGCACTGATTGGACTGATTGTACTGATGCTATTGCACTGATTGTACTGAGTCAAGATTATGGTTGATGTCATTTCACTGATCATACCGAGCCAATAAAACCTTTTTCAGCAGCCGCTCTAGCCACAATGAAAATTTGCATTTTACAAACAAACTTTTACGAAAGCAAGGAACATGACGCCTGTTGACAGCTTGCATGCACTTATGCATTGTTCCTGTGCGCATTGCGGGACGAGAATGACAGCCTGGCACCTCAGAGGGGCAGCAGCAGCAGTGAAGACATCACATCACGGTGTCATATGACAGCTGGCATGCACTCATGCATTGTCCCTGTGCGCATTGCAGGACGAGATTGACAGCCTGGCACCTCAGAGGGGCAGCTGCAGCAGTGAAGACATCACGTCACGGCGTCTTATGACAGAGCTGCTCCTTCAGCTCAACCAGACAGCTGCAGATCTTGCAGCTCTGAGCAGGGCAAGAACAAGTGGTGGAGGCAGTCAGGGCAGTGCAAGTGGTAGCTTGGGTGGAGTGTATGTGTTTGCAGCCACAAACAGGATCCAGGTGAGTTTGGACATTTGCTCAATGGTTTGTATGAATAAAGCGCATTCCATATATCTGTCAGATTCAGGTGAGTATGGAACGTTTGCTCTATGGTTTGTATGGACAAAGCGCATCCTATGTGTATGTCAGGTGTTGGTGAGTATGGACGTTTGCTCTATGGTTTGTATGGATAAAGCGCATCCCATGTATCTGTCAGATTCAAGTGAGTATGGACGTTTGCTCTATGGTTTGTATGGATAAGGCGCATCCCATGTGTATGTCAGGTGTAGGTGAGTATGGACGTTTGCTCTATGGTTTGTATGGATAATACGCATCCCATGTATATGTCATATCTAGGTGAGTATGGACGTTTGCTCTATGGTTTGTATGAATAAAGCGCATCCCATGTATCTGTCAGATTCAGGTGAGTATGGACGTTTGCTCTATGGTTTGTATGGACAAAGCGCATCCCATGTGTATGTCAGAAACAAGCAGATTTGATCGCCCTGGAGAGAGCAGGAGGTGGAAATGCCACCGTCCCTTGGGCAGGGTATGTCTGCGTGCATGCATCGCACCTAGATGAGTGAGGTGGGAATCTTTGCACATGGGGTTAGTAGGGTAGATGTCAGGTCCAAGTCTCTTTGGGTTAAAAGTTCTGTTTCTGTATGAAACGGGCGTGTATCATAGTCATGTGTGTGTATCATAATCGCCATTACAGCAGGTGTGTATCATGTTCTATGTATGTATTATAACTGTCACATTTTCATTACAGCAGGCGTGTATCATAACCTGTATGTGTTATAATTATCGCTAAAGCAGAGGCCAGGTAATCATACCAAAAGGTTTTCTTTTGAAAAGAACCATCAAAGAACAATTCGGTGTAAAAACAAGTGCTCGTGTTATCTTACCCTTTTGTCACTCTCCTAATTGTGTTTCAAGACCTCAAGAACTCTTGCTTATTTCATGCCAATGTGCCTCCTTTATTCATCTAAAGAGGACCATTTGCCTCCATCTCTGTCTGTTGTTATTCTAGGTGGATACTGCTGAGTTCAGTGTGCAACACTTGAACTCCAGTTCTTGGAGTGAAGCGAAGTGATATCACTCATATCACTCTTGCTATGTATCTGTGTTCCTCCACGGATACTCGTACAGTATATAACTCTTCCTCCCCAGGTACTCGTACGGTATATAACTCTTGCTATATATCTGTGTTCCTCCCCACTCGTACAGTGTATAACTCTTCCTCCCCAGGTACTCGTACGGTATATAACTCTTGCTATATATCTGTGTTCCTCCGCAGATACTCGTAAATAATCCACCGCCATCTCACGATGCAAACGTAATATAACCATTCCTCTCTTTAGCATGTACCTCCACTTGGATCAAGGTGCCTCCATCTCTGTCTGTTGTTATTCTGGGTGGATGCCATTCCTCTCTTCAGCATGTACCTCCGCGGATGAAGATGCTATAACGACAAATTTTTCTGTCTCGCCTAACCAGGACTGTGACGTGGAAATGCTATAACGACAATTTTTTCTGTCTCGCCTAACCAGGACTGTGACGTGGATTTGCTATAACGACAAAAATTTCTGTCTCGCCTAACCAGGACTGTGACGTGGAAATGCTATAACGACAATTTTTTCTGTCTCGCCTAACCAGGACTGTGACGTGGCGCTCCTGCGCCGTTTTGATCGCCGTGTGCACGTACCGCTGCCAGATCCAGAAGCTCGTGCTGCATTTTTCAAGGTAGAGATGTGTGTGCGTGTGCTTGTGTGTGTGTATGTGTGTGTGTGTGTATGTGTGTGTGTGTGTGTGTGTGTGTGTGTACAGAGACGTAACACGCTGCTGTATAAAAGCAGATTATCATATATCTGTACGATTGGTACGTACATTCCTGGGACACATTATGCTGGTTGTTGTCTAAAGGCAGATGATTAGATATCTGCAAGGTTGGTACGTACGTTCCTGGGACACAGCAAGCTGCTGGCTATGGCCATCTACCTGCATGGCTGGTACAAACCTGCTTCGCTGGCACAGCAGGAAATGAAACGGGGTGTCACTGTGTCGTTCATGTAAGTTGGCACATTTATGATCCCAGAAAGTAGTGCATAACGTGATCTGGAGTCTGCTGAGATAACTTGCTGGATTACAAGCTGATGGCGACTGTGGCTTTGTTGGAACGCCATTTGTTGAATTGTGCATCACTTGAAGTAGAGCATTCATGTTGCAAAGTGCCTAACAATTTGACACACTTCTTAGGGCTGGCCAAAAAGTATTTACAGTGTACATACGGGTTGCTTGGCAGGGAAGTCATCAAATATACGTTCATATACGGTATATGTATACGTCTCTGGCCAACCTACGCACTCTTTTGCTTGCAGCTGCTTCTTGGAGGGTCTGATCTGGAGCATGTCGTGGATTTATCTGAGCCTGGCCCGGATCTCAAGTTACTAGTGGACAGATCTGCAAGTGAGGAATTTTAGCCTATTTGTTTGCTAGCGAATAACAGTCCTCCCTAAACAGAGAAATCTTCAAAAATAAATCTCGATCCATTTCCTTTGTGATTTTCAACTCTACCGTTGCAACTTGTTACAACACCAGCTTAAGCACAGACCTCAGGCCTGCTACAATACCAACACCAGCTTGAGCACAGACCTCAGGTATGTTACAATACCAACACCAGCTTGAGCACAGACCTCAGGCCTGTTACAACACCAACACCAGCTTGAGCACAGAACTCAGGTCTGTTACAATACCAGCTTCAGCACAGACCTCAGGCCTGGGCGTAGCCACCAAAACTAAGCACTTTTTTCAGTAAATGTTGCATGATTGCTTTGTGCTCAAGAGTGAGTGGATGGCACTCGAGCTGCACATGCAGAGTTGTTCATTCACATCTGCATATACACTACACTTTACGCACACAAACACTCACACACACACACACGCGTATACACACAAACAAATTCGTGCAGGCTACAGCTGCAGTGACATGGCGCTCGTGTGCAAGGAGGCAGCCATGGCCCCTGTCTGTGAGCTCATGGACTCAGTTTGCCCTACCACACACACCAGCAGCCTATCCCAGACTTTGGCCCCTCCTGACCCACACGTGCCTGCTGCTGCTGCTTCTGCTGCTTCAGAAGGTCAATGTGCACGAGATCACGGTAGTGGAAACAGACCCGCCAACGTACGTGTCATGCCGAGCGATAGTGCACGGTTGCAGCAGATCCAGCTGCGGCCTGTTTGCCTAAATGATGTGCTAGCAGCGCTTGCAAGAGTCAAGCCTGCTGCAGAGGATCAAAGCAGGGGCAGGAACGATGCTCAGGAGTAGCGCGCTTTCTTACAACAGTCGGTGCTATACATTTAGGGCTGACCAGAATCGTATATGTACGGTATATATACGGTATTTTTATACAGTATTTTTGGAAGGGGAACCATCAGATGTACGGTGTATATGTACGGTTCTGGCCAACCCTGTAGTACATTACGTGTATGTTTTCCCTTCCTGGGCCATTTCGGCAGATGAGACGCCTCTTATTTACTTAATTACATCAGCAAAATATCAAATCATGGAACGCAAGCATTTACGTGGGTAGGATAGTTACTAAAAATACTCGAGCATCAAAAGCAAGGCATGCCAAATAAAAGCTGCAACACTGACCGGACCACAGCACAATTACAGTACTGTCCAGCCTCTGTCCTATTAAGAATGCATGCTGGACAATTGACGCTTAGATTTCAGCTTGATCTTGGTAAGAGGACTTGTAGGCAGTTTGCTTATTCAGATGCAAATTAGCTACAGGATGGAATTCAGTAGCCTGTTTGATCCAATTGCTAACTGTTAATTAATATGTTCATCTAATTTATTATCTATGTAATATAACAACTTGCTCGGTCCTCATTTTGAGTAGTTAGCGAACAATGATTTCAGCATGTCAATATTCAATCCATGTGTGGTATCGCCTGCGTACGTATATGTAACAAAGACATCCTCCGGTCTGGATAAGAAACTTCAGAGGACCATATGTATACGTCAACAAAGGCATTTAGGACTTCAGAGGAGTTTGTTCCATTATAATACCCGTGAAAAAGTATTGAGATAACGAGATCACAAATAGAAAAATGATACGGTGTATCTCCTTACCTGACCCGTCACAAAGACAATAAATGTGTATTGTTAGCAATGTACTTAAACTTTCCCAGGAAGAAATTATAGTCTGAAAAAACCAATCTTGCCCGGTCTACTTCATTGTCATCCTCTTGGCATGCTTTCCTTGATCAATGATCAATGACAACTTCTACATCAAGCTAAAGTTTTTACAACAAGCGTCTAAATAATGCGACTTAATAGACTTATAACAAAAATTCTTTTGCCAATAATAGGCACGTTTGTTTCTGGCATTCCGCCATGCATCTTTAAATTTACTGCTAATCCTCCCACAACTGTTCCCCCCCCCTCAACTACTGCCCCTAGTCAACCCCCCAACAACAACACCCCCAACCATGCACCCCCACCGCTG
>Ga0307968_1000937_pt1 | contig 22776 bp, 14 predicted proteins | sample OrgLakmetagen650_FD_201834 | JGI IMG/M metagenome (GOLD analysis project Ga0307968, IMG submission 201834) | Saline water microbial communities from Organic Lake, Antarctica - #650 | ecosystem: Environmental > Aquatic > Non-marine Saline and Alkaline > Saline | place: Antarctica: Organic Lake...
CAAGCATTACTACCGACATCACCTCTCCACTGGAGCCAAACGTGCCCCGCACAGCGCGCATCGCATTGAACCGTCCAATCAGGCGGCTATTCGATTACCTGGTTCCGGAAGGAATGACGCTGACCTGTGGACAACGGGTTGCCGTGCCCTTCGGGCGTGCCAACGCCACGGGGCTGGTAGCTGCGATAGACACACCTCCGCCCGAGGGCATTACCCTCAAGACCATTCAGGCCATCTGTGAGGACTGGCCGGCGCTGCCGGAGGAAACCTTTCGACTGCTAAGCTGGGCCTCTGACTACTACCAGCATCCTCTCGGCGAGTGCCTGTTCACTGCGCTGCCCCCGGCACTCAGGCGGGGCCAGCCTGCGCGAGAACGCGCCGAACCGCACTGGAAAGCCATAGCAGGCACACAGAGTCTGTCCGCAAACGCAAACAGACAGAGGGCATTGCTGGAATGGCTGGAACAATACCCTGCAGGCGCTGCAACCCGGCGCATTATTCAGGCCGGCTTTTCTCACGCCCAGATCCGTAGCCTCAGAGACAAGCAGCTGATCGGCGAGACTGATCCGCCAAGAACCCGGACAGAGGAAGCTCCAACGGCGGACGGACCGCATCTGTCCAACGCCCAGAGCAAAGCAGCTGAGCAACTCGCGACACCCGGCGAGGGCTTTTCAACAGCCCTGATGTACGGCATCACGGGCAGCGGAAAAACGGAAATTTACCTGGACTACCTCAAACGCTATCTGGGGGCTCAAGATCAGGCCTTGGTGCTGGTTCCGGAGATCAATCTGACGCCGCAAACCGTCGCCCGCTTTGAGCGCTATTTCGGTTCGCGCGTGGCCGTGTGGCATTCGGCCCTCAACGACGCCCAGCGCCTTAATGCCTGGCTCAAGGTCAGAAACGGCGAGCCAGTCATCCTGATCGGTACCCGCTCAGCGGTGCTGCTTCCTTTTACCCGGCTACGCGCCATTATCGTCGACGAGGAGCACGACAGCTCCTACAAGCAGGGTGAGGGATTTCGGTATTCCGGCCGCGACACAGCGGTGTATCGTGGCTTTCTGAACAACTGCCCGGTGATTCTGGGCTCGGCGACACCCTCGCTGGAGTCGATTCACAACGCCCAGTCCGGCAAATATAAACTGGTGCGACTTGAGGAGCGTGCCGGAAAATCGAAGCCGCCGGAAATCAAACTGCTCGATATCCGCAGCCGCCCGCTGCAAGCGGGATTTTCCCGGCCCACCCTGGATGCAATCCGGCGAACGCTCGACAGTGGCCGACAGGCGCTGGTTTACGTCAACCGCCGTGGCTTTGCCCCGGTCATGATGTGCTTTGACTGCGGCCACATGGTGGAATGCCCCCGCTGCGATACCCGCCTCACGTTTCATCGCCGCGACCGGGCCATGCGTTGCCACCACTGCGACTATCAGATTGCTGCTACGGACCTATGCCCGAAGTGCAAGAGCGATGCCTTCAAGCCTGTTGGTCAGGGCACAGAGCGAGCGGAGGATTTTCTGGCCGAACACTTTCCCGATGCGCCCATTGTCCGAGTCGATCGGGACAGCACCCAGCGCAAAGGCAGCATTCAAAGTATTCTCAAACAGGTGAACAGTGGCAGGCCCTGCATTCTTGTGGGCACCCAGATGCTGGCAAAAGGCCACGATTTTCCGGGCGTCACGCTAGTGGTGGTCATAAACGCTGATGGCGGATTGTTCAGCGTGGACTTCCGGGCACCGGAGCAGTTAATTCAGACCCTTATTCAGGTAAGCGGGCGCGCAGGCAGGGGCGAACACCCGGGTGACGTACTGGTACAAACCTGCCATAGCGATCATCCTTTGCTGCAATCCCTGGCGCGGGGCCACTATCTGACCGTCGCCGACCAGCTCCTTGAGGAACGGAAAACCGGGGCCCTGCCTCCGTTTCGCGCCATGGCCATCTTCCGGGCAGAAGCAGACAGCATGCAAAAGAGCCTGCAGGTTCTGGACCGCATCAAACCGCTCGCCAGGAGCGACAGGCTCGAGATCTGGGGGCCACTGCCAGCGCTGATCGCACGACGAGCAGACAGGCACCGCGCTCAACTGGTACTTTTGTGCGACCATCGTAAACATCTGAATACCATACTCACCCGAATCTGCCAGAAACTTGATGAGACGAAACCGCCAGGCGGCCTTAAATGGATGATTGATGTGGACCCCCAGGAAACCGGTTAGAACAAAGCCCGCACCACAACAGGATTTTGCTTGCCGACCCCGTTTCCGCGATAATGGCCCGCTTAATTTACGGGCAGCGAACCTCGCTGGCCATGATCCATTCTCTTGCGAACCGAGTCACCCGACAGCATGAAAGAGATCGTTTCCGAACTGCTCCAGTCCGCGCTGGCCGCCCTTCAATCTGAAGGAACTCTGCCTGCCGACCAGGCCTTCACCCCACACGTTGGCAACACCAAAGACAAGGCCCATGGCGACTATGCCTGCAATATTGCACTGGTGGCTTCGAAAGCCGCAGGCTGCCCGCCACGGAAACTGGCCGAAGCATTAGTGGAACGGCTGCCGGACAGCGCAGCCATTGCAAAGGTAGAGATTGCAGGGCCGGGCTTTATCAACTTTTTCATGAGTACCGCCAGTGCTTTTGAAGTGGTCGATACTATTCTTGAGCAGGCGGATCAGTACGGCCGCAATCAGAACGGCCGGGGCGAAAAGGTGCAGGTTGAGTTCGTATCTGCCAACCCGACCGGGCCGCTGCATGTGGGGCATGGCCGCGGAGCCGCCATTGGCGATTGCCTCTGCCGCCTGCTTTCAGCCAATGGGTATGCCGTTACGCGGGAATTCTATTACAACGACGCAGGCGCGCAGATCAATAATCTTGCGCTGTCGGTTCAGGCACGCGTTAAAGGCCTGACGCCGGACGACGAGAGCTGGCCGGACAATGGCTATCGCGGTGCCTACATTGCCGACGTTGCCAATGCGTATCTCTCTGGCGAGACAGTGATTGCGGATGATCGCGAAGTGACCGGCAAAGCCGATCCGGATGATCAGGCGGCCATTCAGCAGTTTGCCGTCGCCTATCTCCGGCGGGAGCAGGACCTGGACCTCAAAGCATTCGGCGTCGAATTCGATGTGTATTTCCTGGAATCCTCTCTCTACGAGGACGGCAAGGTCGAGGCGGCTGTCCACCAGCTCAGGGATAACGGCTATACCTACGAGCAGGATGGCGCCCTATGGCTCAAAACCACAGAGTTCGGCGATGACAAGGACCGGGTCATGCGCAAACAGGATGGTGGCTACACCTACTTCCTGCCAGATGTCGCTTACCATCTGGATAAGTGGCAGCGCGGTTTCACCACCGTCATTAACGAACAGGGCGCCGATCATCATTCAACCGTGACGCGTGTTCGCGCAGGCCTTCAGGCCCTTAATGCCGGCATTCCGCAGGGATGGCCAGATTATGTGCTGCACCAGATGGTGATGGTGACCCGCTCCGGGCAGGAAGTGAAAATCTCAAAACGTGCAGGCAGCTATGTGACCGTGCGCGACCTGATTGACGAAGTGGGCCGAGATGCGACCCGCTTCTTCCTGGCCGCACGGAGAGTTGATTCCCAGCTCACCTTCGATATCGATCTGGCTCGCTCACAGACCAACGAAAACCCGGTCTACTACATCCAGTATGCCCACGCGCGGATATGCAGCGTGCTGCGCAAGCTTAAGGAGGAAGGGGGTAGCCGTGGTTACCACGAAAGCCTGGGCGATCTGTCGCTGCTGACACTGGATGAAGAAAAAGATCTGGCCAACCAGCTGGCCCGGTACCCGGAACTGATTGAAAGCTCTGCCAATCTGAGAGAGCCACATCATCTGACGCACTACCTGCGCGAACTGGCCGGCCAGTTCCACACCTACTACAACGCCCACAAGGTGTTGATTGAGGACACGGCGGTACGTGATGCGAGACTGTCTCTGTACCTTGCCGTGCGACAGGTCATTGCGAACGGCCTTGATCTGTTGGGTGTAAGCGCGCCGGAAGAGATGTAACCATGTCACGAGACTATGCCCGTAAACCGGCCCGTAAACCCGCCCATAAGCCGGCCCGCAAAACCGCCAGCAAACCGCCGAATCGCTCAGTGGCCTCACCAAAGCGACAGGCAAAGGCCACGCGCAGGCGTGAGCCGCAGCCTGCCCGCAAATCAGTGGCCAGGGCCCAGCATGGCGGGCTGTCTCTGAAGTGGATCCTCTCGCTGGCAGCGGTTGGCGGTTTCATCGGGTTTATTGCCTATCTCAATACCCTGCCTGCACCTGAGCAGACCGGCGCTCCTGCAAAGGAAAAGACAGGCACAGGCGCTGAGTCGCCTGGGAAGGAGTCATCGGACAAAAAGCCCGGGTTCAAGTTCTATGACATGCTGCCGGATTCCGAATTAGTGCCGCCACAGGTTGATGAGTACACCCCCAGCCCGGGCCAGACCACCTTTAACTATCTGGTTCAGACAGGTTCCTTCAGGACCCAGGCAGATGCCGAACGGCAGCGGGCGCAGATTGCGTTTCAGGGGCTCCGCGCATTCGTCAGCCGTATTGATATAGAGAGTGGCAGCACCTGGTACCGGGTCAGTGTCGGGCCGTTTACGTCCCGCAGCAAGATGAATTCGGTGGTGGACAAGCTGGTTGCCATCAACATCGAGCCACTGGTACGGAAAGTGCCCAAAGCAACGAAAGACTCGGCTGACGACAACTGACCCGACTGCGTTCACCGGACCCCTTGAAAACCCGAAGCCTGCCTCCATTACCTGACCATACGTTCTAAATCAGGCAAGTGGAGCCCGAATGACTACCATACTTTCTGTCCGGCGTGATAACGACGTTGCCATGGGTGGCGACGGCCAGGTATCCCTTGGCAACACCGTAATGAAAGGCAATGCCCGCAAAGTCCGGCGCCTTTACAACGGTCAGGTGCTGGCCGGCTTTGCTGGCGGCACGGCGGATGCGTTTACCCTGTTCGAGCGATTCGAGGCGCAGCTTGAAAAACATCAGGGCAACCTCACAAGAGCCGCCGTAGAGCTGGCCAAAGACTGGCGAACCGACCGCGCGCTGCGGCGACTGGAGGCCCTGCTCGCCGTGGCGGACAAGACCGCTTCCCTGATCATCACCGGCAACGGTGACGTGATTGAGCCGGAACAGGGCCTGATCGCCATAGGTTCAGGCGGCCCCTTCGCGCAGGCGTCCGCCAGAGCACTTCTGGAAAACACCGAGTTGAGCGCCGCGGAGATTGTGGAAAAAGGCCTGGATATCGCGGCCGACATCTGTATCTACACCAATCATAACCGCACCCTCGAAACGCTCTCTGCTAACGACTGATCTGGAGCCCCAATGTCTGCCATGACCCCCCGTGAAATTGTTCACGAGCTCAATAAACACATCGTCGGCCAGGAAGAGGCCAAGCGCTCGGTGGCCATCGCCCTGAGAAACCGCTGGCGCCGGATGCAGCTTGATTCGGATCTGCGGGATGAAATCACGCCCAAGAACATTCTGATGATCGGCCCCACCGGTGTCGGTAAAACCGAAATTGCCCGTCGACTGGCCAAGCTCGCGGATGCGCCGTTTCTGAAGGTGGAAGCGACCAAGTTTACCGAAGTTGGCTATGTCGGCCGCGACGTCGAGTCTATCATCCGTGACCTGACCGATATGGCCATCAAGATGCTGCGGGAAAAAGAGATGAAGCGGCATGAACACCGGGCCACGGACGCCGCCGAAGAGCGGATTCTGGATGCCCTGCTGCCGCCACCCCGGGATCTGAAAGAAGACAGCAAGCGCACGGACGATTCGTCCACCCGACAGCTTTTCCGCAAGAGACTTCGGGAAGGCGAACTGGACGACAAGGAAATTGAAATCGACCTGCGCAACTCTGGCGCTGGCGTTGAGATTATGGCGCCGCCCGGCATGGAAGAGATGACCAGTCAGTTGCAGAACATGTTCTCCAGCATGTCCGCCGACAAGCGTAAAACCCGCAAGATGAAGGTTGCGGACGCGTTAAAGCAGGTCCGGGAGGAGGAAGCTGCCAAGCTGGTCAATGAAGAGGACATCAAACAGAAGGCCATTACCAGCGTTGAGCAGAATGGCATTGTGTTCATTGATGAAATTGACAAAGTTGCCAAGCGGTCTGAAAACACATCATCAGACGTTTCCCGCGAAGGGGTTCAGAGAGATCTGCTGCCACTGATTGAAGGCACCACGGTGAGCACGAAATACGGCTCAGTCCGGACTGACCATATTCTGTTCGTCGCTTCCGGCGCCTTTCACCTGTCCAAGCCTTCTGACCTGATTCCGGAACTGCAGGGCAGGCTGCCAATCCGTGTTGAGCTACATGCGCTGACACCTGAGGACTTCAAACGCATCCTAACCGAACCGGATGCCTCCCTGGTTCAGCAATACGAAGCTCTGATGGGCGCGGAAGGCGTTAAACTGAGCTTCTCGGAAGAGGCGATTACCCGAATTGCCGAAGTGGCCTGCAAGGTCAACGAAACCACCGAGAATATCGGCGCAAGACGGCTACACACGGTGCTCGAGCGGCTGCTTGAGAGCCTGTCTTACGAGGCCGGTGATCAGCTCACGGGGGAATTCGAAGTGACCGCAGAGTACGTCAACGAGAAACTTGGAGAGCTGGCAGAGGACGAGGATCTGAGCCGGTATATTCTCTGATCAACCGTTAGCTCTGATCGATTCCGGATAAAATTCCGGAAGCGATCAGAGCGCTTTGCTGAACAGCTCGCTGACATTTTCCAGCCCTGATGCAATCCTGCCACGCTGCGCCCGCTTCTTGCGGCCTTTGGCCACATAGAGCGGAAGCATTTCACCGTAGAGACTGGTGCTGATGGTGCGCTGCTCATCTTCCAGGCGATCCCGGCGCAGACGGATGCCGTATTTGGCAAGCTTTGGTTCCAGCTCATCGGCGCGATTCAGCAGATCGCGGCGGGTCATCTGGTAGGCGTGTTCACACACCATGCGCCGTGACTGGAAGCTGAAGACGTTCGAGAAGAACAATTTGGCGTCGTCGCGGGTGGGCTCAAACAACAGGATATCCTTATCAGGATAATCCCGCGCGTACTGGGTCATCCCCGATTGCATCCGCGAATAAACCATAGTGCGGAACATCTGTGACAGCAGATTGGGCATCCCGGAACGAGTCAGATCTCCCGGTGCCATGCTGCCCGCACGCACCGCCGAGCTGGCGTCGATGGGTACCTGCGGATTCACCGCAAACACCAGATCGGCGCCATCTTCAAACGCAACCGACGCATGCAGCCCCTTCCGCAGGGTGCCGTCCACGTAATAACGGCCATCCACGGTTACCGGGACATAAAGCCCCGGCGTGGACGTACTAGCCTGGATGGCCTTGGAAATGGGCACATGGTCGAATCCGGGCGCACCGAAACAGACCGCTTCCGTGCTTTCTACGTCCGCCGCGACAATATAGAGGCTGCGGCGCAACTGGCGAAAATCATTCGTGCGGCCGAGCATATTAAAGGCGCGGTTCAAATAGTCATGCAGCCCCTCATTATCAAACAGACCCGCCGGAGCTGCCTGGGCGAGAATGGTCATGGCCTCAAGGAAGCTCTGGTCGTAAGGATTATTGATAAAGCGGCGAAGCGCCGTGGACAACAAGCCCGGTACCGCAAGCAATCGCCCGCCAAATTCACGGAACGCCGGTCGGTAGAAGACTTCGGGGTGGAACGGGTGAACTTCTGCCTCGTTGCGCACAAAAATCCGGCAGAGCTGAGCCGTGGTCATCTGATTGGCCAGGTTAGCAGCAACGAAAGAGCCCGCATTCACGCCTACGTAGACATCAATATTATTGAAATCCAGCCCGTCCAGTGCTTCATCCAGCGCACGTAAAGCACCGATTTCGTAAATGCCGCCCAAGGGACCGCCGCCGCCAAGGGCGAGGCCGATTCTGGGGCCGGGCTTGATTGCCGTAGTCGTTGCCGCCATTCAGTATTCCTTTCCAGATTTAAGCCAGATTTAGTTAGGACTCTGGCTTCTGATAATTGCACGTTAGCAGCCGGATTTAGAGTTCACACCCTACAATCGCGTAAATCAGTCAATCGGCGCCTTGTTGCCTGCCTGCTCCCTGCGAATAACGCCTGCAGATTTTGACGGTTTCAGGTAGCGGCCAAAGCCGCCGTTGCGAAGCGCAAGGTCAACACAGCTCTTGATTACATGGGGGGAATCGAGCAGCAGCACGTCTTCGAGTAACTGCACCGACCACTCCCTGCTAACATTTCGGATGACGGATTTTACTTTCGGCAGACTCGCGGCGTTCATTGACAACGAATCGTAGCCCATAGCCATAAGCAGGAGTGCGCCGCCCGGGTCGCCCGCCAGTTCACCACAGATACCGATCGGTTTGCCGACGGAGTGGGCATCCTGCGCAACCCGAACCAGCGCCTGCAGAACCGCCGGGTGATAGGAGTGATAGAGCTGCGCGACCCGTGGGTTGTTACGGTCAACCGCCAGCAAGTACTGGGTCAGGTCATTGGAGCCCACGGACAGAAAATCGACCCGGTCTGCCAGCTCACGTATCTGGTATACCGCCGCAGGAATCTCGATCATCACCCCGACTTTGGGCATGTGGATATCGAAACCTTCCTCGCGCACCTCGTGATACACGCGATACACCAGATGCAACGATTCCTCGACCTCGGAAATATTGCTGATCATCGGCAGCATGATCTGCAGATTGTTCAGCCCCTCACTCGCCTTAAGCATGGCCCGGACCTGAACCAGAAAGATTTCCGGATGGTCCAGCGTTACCCGGATTCCGCGCCAGCCCAGGAAGGGGTTCTCTTCCTTGATCGGGAAATAGCTCAGCGCTTTGTCGCCGCCGATGTCCAGGGTCCGCATGGTGACCGGGTTGGGAGCAAAGGCTTCGAGCTGTTCGCGGTAATACTCCCGCTGCTCCTGCTCCGACGGAAACCGGTCTTTGATCATGAAAGGCACTTCCGTGCGATACAGTCCGATACCTTCAGCACCATGGCTGAGGGAGCGCACTACGTCTGTCATCAGGCCGGTATTGACCAGCAAAGACACCCGGTGGTTGTCGGTGGTTTCACAGGGCAGATCACGCAGCGCTTCGAGGCCACGGATCAGCTCATTTTCCTCGTCATAGATCTCTTGATAATAGGCCTTCAGATCCACAGAGGGTGAGGCGAAGATCTGGCCTTCAAAACCATCGACGATCAACTCACGGCCATCAAGCTGGTTAACGGGAACATCCACCAGCCCCATCACGGTTGGCACGCCCATGGCCCTGGCAAGGATTGCCACATGGGAGTTACTGGAACCTTTCACAGATACCAGGCCGACGAGCTGACCTTTTGGTACTTCGCCCAACATCGCGGGGGTGAGTTCTTCGCTGACCAGTACCGTGCGTTGTGGATAAACCAGATCTTTCTGCTCGCCCTCCTGCAGGTGCGACAACAGACGGCGACCCAGATCCCGGATATCCACCGCCCGTTCCTGAAGATAATGGTCCTCCATCATTTCAAAGTGACGGATATACTGCTGTACCACCTGCTTGAGCGCGCCCTGGGCCCAGAACCCCTCGCCGATGCGGTTGGCAACCTCGCCCGGCATGGCGTCGTCTCCCAGCATCCGCAGGTAGACATCAAACAGGGCCTGTTCCTCCGGCCGCAGCTGGGAGGCAAGTCGCTCTGCAACCCGCTCTATGTCCTCTCGCACAGCTGTCACTGCACCCCTGAACAGGGTCTGTTCGCCCTCGATATCATCGGTAGGCTTTTCGGGCACTACGTCGAGGTCGGCCGAAGGATAAACCACCACCCCCTGACCGATCGCAACACCGGGCGAGCCGGGAACACCACTGAAGCTGACGTCTTTGGTTTCTTCACCTGTCAGCGAAAGGCCGCTGATGGCACCGGTAGCCTCACTGTGGGCAATAACACCGGCGAGTTGCGCAGAAATGGTAACCAGGAACGCCTCTTCGCCCTCATTGAAGCAGCGGGAGCTTTCCCGCTGTTGCACAACAAGAACGCCCAGCACCCGGCGATGGTGAATAATAGGCACACCCAGAAACGAACGGAAGCGTTCTTCGCCGGTTTCCGGGAAGTAGCGGTAGCGCGGGTGAGAGGGGGCATCTTCAAGATTGATGGGCTCCTCGCGGGAGCCAACCAGGCCAATCAGACCTTCGGAATACCCCAGACTGACCTGACCGACGGCCTGCTGATACAGGCCCTCCGTTGCCATCAGAATATAACGGTTGGTCGCCGGGTCCAGCAGATACACCGAGCACACTTCCGTCTCCATCGCTTTCTGAACGCGCAAAACGATGACATCCAGCGCTTCCTGCAGATCGCGGGCGCTGTTCACTTCTTGTACGATACTTCGCAGAATGCTCAGCATGGTGGCTTCAATCCGTCACCTCTGGTGGTCGCTCGCAAGCCCTGGTTGCTCACGCCGCTGCCATTGGTCCATGTTGTGGAACAATCGCGGTGCAAGTTCTCTTAACGCTCGCCGATATACTTCCCGCTTGAAAGAGACTACCTGCCCCAGCGGATACCAGTAGCTGACCCATTGCCAGCCGTCGAATTCTGGAGAATCTGTGCCGTCCACGCAAAGCTGCGCGTCCGGCGATAACATCCTCAGAAGGAACCATTTCTGTTTTTGTCCCACGCAAACCGGGTGCGAGTTGTGCCGCACCATCCTGCGTGGGAGGCGATATCTCAGCCAGCCCCGTGTGCAGCTGACGATTTCCACATCGCTGGCAGAAAGACCGATTTCTTCTCCGAGCTCCCGGTAAAGTGCCTCTTCCGGTGATTCATTCTGCTTGATTCCACCTTGAGGGAACTGCCAGGAGTCCTGCCCTATTCGCCTTGCCCAGAGGACTTCGCCTCTGTGATTGGCCAGAATGATTCCGACATTGGGTCTGAAACCGTCTGAATCGATCACGGCACAGTCCTTATAAGTCGATTAGCCGATACATAATTTATCGGCCGGAGTTGTCCAAGTTGCTTTCATTCTTACAGAAACCCAAGGGTACGGCAAACGCAGCCGACCGCGGCATGTCGTGGTAGAATGGCGCGCTTTAACATACGGCCCCGGCTACCGGAGGAACAGAACTTGACGCTCGCATTATTTGATCTTGATAACACCTTGCTGGCAGGGGACAGCGATCACGCCTGGGGCGAGTTTCTGGTGGAAGAATCCATCGTGGACGCCGAGGAATACCAGCGCGCCAACGACCGTTTCTATCAGGAGTACCTGAACGGCGAACTGAATATCATGCGGTACCTCAGCTTTGCCCTGCAGCCGCTTGCGCGCCATGACATGAACGAGCTACTGCTGTGGCGGGATCAGTTCATCGAAGAAAAGATACGCCCGATGCTGCAACGCAAGGCTGCCGAACTGCTGGACTACCACCGTGACCAGCACCACACGCTGATCATCATCACTGCCACCAACCGGTTTGTGACGGAACCCGTGGCCAAACTTTTGGGTGTGGAGCACCTGATCGCGACCGAGCCAGAGCTGATCAACGGCCGCTTTACCGGTGGCGTTGCCGGCACCCCGAGCTTTCAGCACGGGAAAGTGGAGCGCCTGAATGACTGGCTGCAGAGCACGGGCGAATCCCTTAAGGGCGCCTGGTTTTACAGCGACTCCCACAACGATCTGCCGCTACTGAGACAGGTTGATCATCCCGTTGCCGTTGACCCGGACCCGACCCTGGAAGCCGTTGCCCGGGAGAATGGCTGGCCTGTTGTGAGCCTTCGGGGTTAATTGGCGCGAAGCCTCAAAGAAATCCTGTCAAAGACCTTACAAAACAGCTTTTGATGTAATCCGTCTCCGGAATCCCCGGAACAACCGGATGATCTGGCGCCTGATGGCCCTGTTCCAGCAACTGCACAAACCGGTCAATCTTGCGGCCACTGCTGCGGATAATGTCCGTCAGCTTTTCCTGTGACAGGTGCATGGAACACGACGCAGACACCAGCAACCCATCCCTGTCCAGCAACCTCAGCCCCAACTGGTTCAGGCGGGCATAAGCCTCTTCACCGGCTTTCTGGTCACGCCGCCGGGGAATCAGTGCCGGCGGGTCCAGCACCACAATGTCGAACTTTTCCTTCTCATCACACAGGGCTTTCAAGGCATCGAAGGCATCGCCCTCAATGGTTTCAATATTATCGAGCCCATTGATCTTCGCATTGTGGTGAACGGACTCGATGGCACTCGCGGAACTGTCCACGCAGGTTACCTGGGTTGCCCCCGCGCAGGCTGCCTGAATGCCCCAGCCACCCACATAGCTGAACACATCCAACACCCGCTTACCCGGCGCATAGGCCTGCAGCCGCTGCCGGTTCATACGGTGGTCGTAGAACCAACCGGTTTTCTGCCCCCCTGCCATGGGCACCTCGAAACGCACACCGTTCTCTTCAACCGATAGCAGATCAATTTCAGGACCATGGGCCTGCTCAACGTAGGTATCCAGACCTTCAACCTTACGCATCTTGCCGTCGTTCTTGAGAATAATCGTCCGGGGGTGCGCCAGACGCTGAATCGCCCGAACAATCGAATCCTTCATCCGCTCCATGCCGGCCGTGGAAATCTGCACCACCACCACATCATCGAACCGATCAATCACCAGCCCCGAGAGCCCGTCGCTGTCACCAAACACCCAGCGATAAAATGGCTTGTCGAATAACCGGTCCCGCAACGCCAGCGCAATTTCCACACGTTCGGTCAGACGCTGAGGCGTCATGCCGTGGGCAGCATTCCGGCTGATCAGACGACCGCAGATCAACGCATGGGGATTCACGAATACGGTTCCCATGGGCTTGTCATTGGCAGCGCGCAACTCCGCCTGCACCCCGGCTTCAAAATCGGTGAGTGGCGAGCGATGGGTGTCCACTTCGTTACTGTAAACCCAAAGATGACCCGCCCTGAGCCTGCGTTCGGCGCCTTTGCGGAGGTATAAAACCGGAAACTTCAGATCACTCTGCATCGGCTACCTGCGCAGCATAAGCGGTGGCATCCATCAGCCCATCAAGCTCACCCAGATCTTTCAGCCTGACCTTGAACAACCAGCCATCCCCGTAAGGATCCTCATTGACCAGCTCCGGCTCATCCTCAAGGGCCTCATTCACCTCGATCACTTCACCCGTCACCGGGCTGAACACGTCAGACGCCGACTTGACCGACTCGGCCACACCGGCCTCTTCGCCGCCGTTGACGGTCGCACCGACCTCGGGAACGCCGACATAAACCACGTCACCCAATTGATCCTGCGCAAAATCCGTAATGCCCACCGTCGCAGTGCCGTCATCCGCAGCGCGCGCCCATTGATGGGTCTCGATGTATTTCAGATCTGGAGGTGTTTCGCTCATGGTCAGGCTCCTGGGTGGACGGTTTCGCGCATTTTAACCGAAGAACGAGGCCCCGGCGAACATCCCGGACAAAGTCGTGATAGATACCGGTTTCAAGCCAGACCCCAGGTGGTCTTCCGGGCCATCGACATGAACGACTGCAGATACTCCACACCCGCATCCCGCTCGCGAAGCCCCAAAAAAATCTGCTTGTCGATTCCTGTTTGCCCCAGCCTTACCGGGGTAATCGGCATCTGGTGCGCGTACTCCTCCACCAGCCACCGGGGCAGCGCTGACACACCGCGCCCTGCCGCTACCATCTGCAACATGATGTCCGTGGTTTCGATGGTTTTGTGCCGGGCCGGACTGCTGTGGGCCGGTACCAAAAACCGGGTGTAGATATCCAGCCGCTCGGCATCCACGGGATAGGTAATCAGCGTCTCGCTTTCCAGGTCCGCCGGCTCCACCCAGGACTTTGAGGCCAGCGGATGGCTGCTGGGCACAACGAGAACCTGTTCGTAATCAAAGACCGGCTCAAACACCAGGCCTTTTCTGTGCAATGGGTCCGGCGTGACCAGCACGTCGATATCGTAACCGAACAGTGCGCCAATACCGCCAAACTGAAAGCGCTGCTTCACATCCACGTCCACACCCGGCCACTGCTCCAGGTAAGGCCCCACCACCTTGAGCAGCCACTGGTAACAGGGGTGGCACTCCATGCCGATCCGCAGGCTGCCCCGCTGGCCCCGGGCAATCTGGCCCACCAGCTCTTCGGCATGCTCAAACTGCGGTAACAACCGGTTCGCCAGCGACAGCAGGTAAAGACCGGACTGGGTTGGCCGCAGTTTGCGACCCTCGCGAACCCAAACCGCCGTGCCAAGCTGTTGCTCCAGCTTCTTCATCGCGTGGCTGAGCGCCGACTGAGTGAGACACAGGCCATCGGCCGCCGCTGTCAGGGAGCCACACCGATCCACTTCACGGACAATTTCAAGATGGTTACGTTCAATCATCGCCGACCCTTTCTTGAATAGTTTTCATGGATTGATGAGATAATACCATTATTTTTCATGATTAATCCCCGCTAGCCTTGGTTCCTGACGAGTGACAACAAACAGGAGATTCATCATGGTGACCACCCACAATCTGGGCTTTCCCCGGATCGGCGAGCGCCGGGAACTGAAATTTGCCCTCGAGGGTTTCTGGAAAGGCGAACTCGACGCAGCAGCCCTGCGGGAAACCGGCGCGAAGCTCCGCGCTGGCAACTGGCAGGACCAGCAACAACTGACCCTGACGCCAGTGGGAGACTTCTCACTGTATGACCAGGTGCTGGACATGAGCGCCACCCTCGGCAATCTTCCAGGCCGCGCCGGAACAGCGGACGAGAACGAACTCGACCGCTACTTCCGCATTGCCCGTGGCCGCTCCCCGGCTGACAGCGATTGCTGCGGCGTCCACGCCGGCGAAATGACCAAGTGGTTCGACACCAACTATCACTACATAGTCCCTGAATTTGACGCCAACACAGGGTTTGCACTTGACCCCACACGCCTGCTGGAGCAACTGGCCGAGGCGAAAGCCGCAGGTGTGAACGCCAAACCGGTCATCATTGGCCCCGTCACCTATCTCTGGCTTGGCAAATCGAAGGATGACACCGACAGGCTCAGCCTGCTGGATGGCCTGCTTGCGGTTTACGGAGAGCTACTGCAACTGCTCGCAGACAATGGCGCAGAATGGGTGCAGATCGACGAGCCCATACTGGTTACCGAACTGGGTAGCGAGTGGCGACACGCCCTGAATCTGGCCTATCACAGCCTCAAGACCAGTCCGGTAAAGCTGCTACTGACCACCTATTTCGGGCAGCTCCGGGAAAACCTGCAACTGGCCTGCAAACTCCCTGTTGCCGGCTTGCACCTGGACGCCATCAATGCCCGCGACGAAGTGGCCCGCGTCTCCGACTGGTTGCCGGGGCACAAAGTGCTCTCGCTGGGCGTGATCGATGGCCGCAATATCTGGAAAACCGACCTGCAAGCAACACTGGACTGGCTTGAACCAGTCTACGAAAAACTGGGGGAACGTCTCTGGCTTGCACCCTCCTGCTCGCTTCTGCATGTGCCCGTGGACCTGGAAAACGAAACCACCATGGACGCGGGAATACGCTCCTGGCTGGCCTTCGCACGACAGAAACTGACAGAACTGGCGCTACTCGCGACCGCCCTCACCGCGGGGAGGGATTCCGTTGCCGACCGACTGAAGAGCAATGGAGACGCGATACTGAGCCGCCGGAATTCAACACGGGTGACAAACCCAACAGTCCGCAACGCAGTCGCAGCGATCACGCCCGAGCTGGGCCAGCGCAACAGCGACTTCCAAAAGCGCTCAGCCATCCAGGCCAGCCACCTCAAGCTGCCACGCTACCCCACAACAACCATCGGCTCGTTCCCCCAGACCAAAGACATCCGCCAGACGCGGCTCAAATTTCGCAAAGGCGAACTTGCACCTGAGGAATACGAAGCAAAAATTCGCGACGAAATCCGCCACTGCATCCGCGAACAGGAACAACTGGGGCTGGACGTGCTGGTTCACGGCGAGGCGGAACGCAACGACATGGTGGAGTACTTCGGCGAGCAGCTGGAAGGCTACGTGTTCAGCCGCTTCGGCTGGGTACAATCCTACGGTTCACGCTGCGTGAAGCCGCCCATCCTGTTCGGCGACATCTCTCGCCCAAAAGCGATGACCGTGGAATGGATACGCTACGCCCAGTCCCTGACCGACAAGCCACTCAAAGGCATGCTCACCGGCCCGGTCACCATCCTGAACTGGTCCTTCGTTCGCGACGACCAGCCCAGGAAAGACACCTGCCGGCAACTGGCACTGGCCATCCGTGAAGAAGTGCTGGATCTGGAACAGGCAGGCGTGAACATCATCCAGATCGACGAAGCCGCACTTCGGGAAGGCCTGCCCCTGCGCCAAAGCGACTGGCAGACTTACCTGGACTGGGCCATCGAAGCCTTCCGGATCACGGCCAACGGCGCAAAGGACGAAACCCAGATCCACACCCACATGTGCTATTCAGAATTTAACGACATCATCGAAGCCATTGCTCGTATGGACGCGGATGTCATCACCATCGAAACCTCAAGGTCTAACATGGAACTGCTGGACGCCTTCAAGGGCTTTCATTACCCCAACGACATCGGCCCCGGCGTTTACGACATTCACTCACCCAACGTACCAGCCACGAAACACATCGTATCGCTGATGAACAAGGCCGCGGAACGGATTCCCGCTGACCGGCTCTGGATCAACCCGGACTGCGGACTGAAAACCCGCTCCTGGGATGAGGTAATTCCCGCGCTCAGGGGGATGGTCGAGGCGGCTCATGAATTGCGGAGAGCGTGAAATTCGGGGAGGAGCCTTCGGGCTCCTGCCACTGGATGACAATCCTGACCGGGCCTACCTCCTCAGTTACTGTAGACATTTTCGTATACCGCCTCTCCTAAAACTTTGCCACCACCAACAAGACTGCCTCCCACGACCGATCCTGCACCAGCCAAGGATAATTGCGCAGGCAACGCCTGCTACCGTCACCAAAGAGCCTCCTTAGCCACGAAAAATTCCAGATACATACTCAAAGAGGGAGCTACAGCCCAGATTTTTAGAGAAAACGGCACAAAAGTATCCAGATCGCCGATTTTGCTAGCGCTGGTCGTTCACGGTCACCCAGCCGACTCTTTAAACTCTCCAAGGCCACCGGCGGACGACATCTTTGCCCTGTAGGCATCCATGGAAATCCTACCAAGCTGAGGCGTCAGCTTGCAGATACGCTTGCCCCACGGATACTCCGCCTGACGTTTCAGCCACTCGGCGCCTTCGCCTTCCTTCCAGGCTTCCAGATCCAGGTCACGCCAGAACCGGGGATTGCGCCCGGTTCGCTGATCGTGTTCTGACGAAACCGGGTCAAGATGGCGGAAAGGTTCCAGCCTCGGCATATCCGGCAGCAGCTGTGACACATCCATGTAGCGCTGCAGCATGTCCCAGAGAGCCATGACTTCTTCCTTGGCTGGCTCGGTACGGCTCAGAGACGTCTGGCTGAACTGTTTGCCGGTGTAGCGATGAACAAACATCAGGCGATAGAAGATGCCGCCGTGTTGGATCACTCGCTCCACATAGGCATCGAACTCCTCAAAGGGGGCCGTCAGCTTCTTCCCACCCGGCAGGGCGAAGCTCACCTCACCCGTTTCCCGACTGAAGTAGCTTTCGCCTTCTTCCAGGCTGCGGTCCAGGAGTTTGCCGAGCAGTTTGTCGAATGGCCTCAATAGCAGGGCGAAGCCGCCCATGACCAAGGGCATGGTTTTAATGAGGATATAGAAGGAGGCGGGCATCCAGATAAGAACCGCAAAAAGAATTACTAGAAATTGAAGAATATGCGCTATATCAACTGTAATGAGAATTAAGTAATACACAATGACTACGCCACCACCGCCAACTAATGCAGTACCCCAGAGATAAGGAATAAGTAGCAGCAAAGCCGAAACGCCAATAAATGCCTTGCCGTTAAGAAAGCGAATATGACAGTGGTCCCACCACCAGTCCTCAGAGGCAAAGGCATCCGGATCGTCCTGATCTTGGTGCTCGACGGTTTCGACGTCCTCACACACCCGGTAATAGGGGTTAATTCCTGCGTAGTCACCGACAGGCTGGAGGTCTTCACCAAGCCGTTCCCGCTTTTTAGGGGGCTCCGGAAGAACCGGAATACTGTCTGCTTGGAAACCGCTCTTCTCCTGAATGTACGACTGTTCACTCTCAGTCATACAGCAACCTCCTTGACCACCCAATAGGGCTCAGGCTCATTGTCGAAGGGATTCAGTATCCGGGGCCGTTTATCGGGAAGCTCACCATGACGACCGGCTTCAAACGGCTCGTAGTCATCAAGTACCGGCATAGGAACTCTAAACAGTCCAACTTCACTCTCGATGCGAGCTTGCAAGACCACCCTCAGGCTAATGGTGCGCCTTTCACTATAGCCAAACATCTTGGTTTCACCGCCAGCCAGGCTGCGCTCTACCAGAAAGTACGCTGCGTGATCTTCCGGTACAGCAACCCAAGTTATAATTCGCTTCAACGGCGTGTTTCGGGTCAGATTGAATTCATCGACCTGTCCGACGGAAGTCTGCATTGTGCTGTGGGTGTATTCCAGTTCTTGAATCCCAAGCCTTAGGTCCGACTTCGACCCTTCGGCTTTGTTTTGAGGTTTCTGACCAAGCTTGAAACGACTGATCAGCGGTGATCGCACTGTCACTACATAGTCGTCCTGGGATGGATTATGGACAGCAAACATCGCCTGTTCTGTCCCGCTCAGATCACCATAACGCTCAGCGGATACTGCTACCGGGGAGAGTTTGCTAAGCAACTGCGCATAATAGATAGAATCGTCAGCCGGAAGACCCTCGTGGGCAGGCCCAGAGCCCATAGGCCCCTGTTTCAGCACGCGCTCTATCTCACTGTCGGTGCCAACGGCTGCGAACACACTGCCACCCAGCACAACTCCCAAGCCAAACAATGCCCAGCCCCAACCAGGTACTGCCAGCAACCCACTCAGCAGCGGCGACGCTAGAAAGACGCTGCCTCCGGCCACTGCCAGGCCGTGCCCCAAGGCTGCGCCCAAATCGCCCCGGCTAACACTGTTGCGATAGTCCCAGACACTAATGCCCACCATGAACCCGCCGGCGAGGAAATTGGCCAGCCCCATGGTCCGGACAATTGTGCCTGCCCCGACCTGTAAAAGCCGCTTCTGAAGAAGGGGGCCAATCAGTGGCACGGATCCTACCCCAAAAAGCGGCCTCAGTATTACTTTCGACACTACCCTGTCGTTTGCCGGAAAGCTGACGACGTGGAGCTTCATCAACGCAGCAGATAAGTCTAAACCCGCCCCTATAATTTTAACTGCTGCAATCCCGTATTCTTCAGGTTTGAAATGCTTCAGGGACCAGAGCTCTGAAACAAGATTATACGCCGCCAACCCAACCAACACCCGCGATACTCCCGGCCCATCGGCAAAAGCCTTGGCTTTGCTCGCCCAGTCAATTTTCAGCGCACTGAATTTCCGGGCTTCCGGATGGTCGACGGGCAGCACAAACACCCAGGTATGAGCGGCGGCCTTAACCAGGGTTTCTCCGCTTTCATCAACCAGCCGGCTCGGGCTGGTGGACGCCACCCGTTTACCCGTCGCATCTGTCCTGTCTGCAAACAGGTAGTCATTACGTCGTGTCAGGGCTTCGCTCTGGCGGTCTGCATCGGTAAGGCCGAAAGCAATTCCTTCACCGTGGACACCCACTATGCTGTAACGCGTGAGGTCAACTTCCCCTCGATGCATTACCCGCAATTCCCCTCCAAGGTTAGGATCAGCTATATCGGCCGCCTCTTTGACGGACGCGAACACGCGATCCAGCTTGATGGCCGCCAGCTCGTCGCTGCCGCGCAAGCCTTCAACAGCCTTTAGAACCGCCGCACTCCAACCCCCGAGTGCTGTTTTTACCATTCCCGCAGCGGTGCCGGCAGCACTGCTGGGGACTGGTGGCGGGCCATTGTCGCTGCCCTTATTGGAATCGCCTTCTTCCTGCGTCAATTGTTGGGCCAACGCGCTAATGGATGAAAGGCCCGCCCCGTTTAATCGCTCCTCCGTCAGCGTATTTTGATCACCCGCTAGCGCTTTTAGTTGCGTCAGCAAGGGAGGAAGCTCGTTGTTTGTGTTTGCCCCATCCGCCAGGGCGTCGATGAGAGGGTTCTTCCGCAGGCCCTGTTTGAGCAGTCGTGACAGCATGCCTGGCGATTCCAGGCCATGGGCATTCAGCACGCCGGGCAGTTGCTGAGTCAGGTTCAGCAGGTCTGCCTGGAGTGCAAAGGCTTCACAGACCCCCAGGCCGTTGTGATTGAGGTAATCGTCACAAAAAATGTCGAACTCGCCGCTTTTGACCAGTGTTTCTAACGTCTCCATGTGAACCGTAATTTCTTCGAGCACCTTCTGGCGTTCGGCATGATCCAGGGTTTTATCAAGCTTTTCCCGGTCCACCGCTGCTCGAAGAGTCTCAATCTGGTCACTGGTTGCTGATACCTGTGGATCGAAAAGTGCCTGACGTATCAGCGTGGCGGAGTGGATCAGCGGCCGGTCTTTCAGGGACAGGTCGATGGCGTCCAGGTAGTGCAGGGCCAGATGCATTTGGGCCAGAGCATGGCGTAAGCGGAACAGCGGGTCGGGAATAGCCACGCATACGATCGCATCATGCTCTCTGGCGCCGATTAGCGCGTCTTCCGATGCCTCAGCCTCCAGCGTCAGGTCCGGCAGCTCCTGACCAGATTTCGTGGCGTCTTCAGGAATCCTCGCCCACCTTTCGATGACGCGGGAGATCAACTCGCCGCCGTCCGGCTTACGGAACTCAGGCGTGAATCGGGAGGGGTCCTTGAGCATCAGTTCAATGCCCAGATCCCGGGGCCTCAGAGTATCTACCGAAGTAATCGCTGAGGCGGGAAAGCCGCTGTCGAAGGTCAGGCTGTCGTCCGTGGCTGCGGCCCAGGCCGGCGCTATGGACAAGGCACGTTTTTCCAGTGTTTTTGGTGTACCTTCAAGCTTTTCAATGTAGGGCCAGGGCCACTGGATCTCACTGTAGGCGATCCTGCAGTCGGAAAGCTCAAAGCGGTTGTTCAGGAACACCGGCACCAGGAAATCGGTCACCGGCTTTCCAACCGGTAAACGAGTGGCGGCTTTCTCCTGCCGGGCGGTCACCAGATCGACCTCACTGAGGGTACCCTCCGGACTAACCTCAAATTCCCTCCAAAGCCTCTGGCCCCGGAACACGTAGAGATACCCTGGGCGCATAAGGGATACGGCACGGCCACCGAAGATCGTCACGCCACTGTACTCAATGGGGCGTTTGCGGTGAATTTCAGCGACTGGGCACACGCTCATCAGTGTATTGCCTAACTCACCTTCCGGCTTTTCCTCCGTGGGTTGCCAGTCGTCCAGAACAGGCACCATGAAAGAGCCACCATCCCGCGCAGGGATGGCAAGCGCCATTCCCGCGGGCTCGCCCTTATCGTTTTCTGCCCTGAGGCGAACCGTTTTTTCAAGCGGTTCGCCCTTAAGATTCAGGGGCTGATTCATATCGTACCCTCCTGACTGGATTCCGAGGCACTTTTGACTGTTTCCTCATCGCAACCCCTGCCACGAACATCCACCAGGCGATCCGTTTCGTTGGAAGCAGGGTCTTTTGTCGAGGCACCACCGGATTGCGCCGATGGGGCTCGAAACGGCGCGGCCCCGGCGCCGCTGACGAACTGATCAGTAATCCTGGCGCTGTTACCGGACTGAGCAGCAATGCCAGCACTGCTGCCTGGCCGGTCAATAACCTCAGTACTGCTGTCGGACCGGGCGTTGGGTCGGGTGCCGGCCTGGGCCAACAAATCCGGCGTAGCCTTGGCGCCTGCTGTTGGTTCGAGGAAATCGGGCTTCTCCGGAATCTGAGCTCCAACGCTGCTCCCACTCCCAGGCCCACCCCCGGAATTCATCTTCACCATCGGCCCGGACACGGTTACGCCGCTGGGGTCCACTTTCACAAAACTGCCACCAGCCTTCAGTGTCACTTCGGCACCGGCTTCGATAACGATCTTCATGCCGGCCTTGTGGTGGATTTCGCTGCCGGCTTCGATGAGTTGGTTTTTGCCCTGTTTGCTGTGGTGGCTGCCGTTGACGGTAAGGCTGTAGTCGCCACCCACGGACTCCCGCTTTTCCCCGTCCACGGTGCTGTGGTCGTTGCCTTTGATGTGGCTAAAGTCGTTGTTCTCCACCGTTCGGTGGCTGTCATTTTTGATGACTTCGGTGCGGTTGTTTTCGCTCAGCAGGTCCAGGTCTTTCTGGGCGTGGAGGTAGATCTGTTGTTTGTCAGCTTCGTCTTCAAATCTGAGCTCGTTACTGCCTTCACCCTTGTGGGTCTGGGTTTTCAGGGTGGTTCTGGTTTTGTGCTCCGGCAACGCATAAGGCGGCGTGTTGGTGGCGTGATAGGTGCGGCCGGTGATGATGGGCTGGTCCGGGTCCCCGTCCAGAAAAGACACGATGACTTCGTGGCCGATTCTCGGTAACGCCATGAATCCGTATTGGCCGCCTGCCCAGCCCTGACTGACTCGGAGCCAGGCGCTTGAGTGCTCATCATTTTTTGAGTAGCGATCCCAGGGGAATCTTACTTTTACTCGACCGTGTTCGTCGCAGTGGATCTCTTCCCCTGCCGGGCCGGTGACGATGGCGATCTGCGGGCCGTCCATGAGGGGGCGGCGGATTGTTTGCAGGTTCGGGCGCCAGGTGCGGTCGGCCGGTATGGCCTGAAAGTCGTTGTGGTAAGTCGTGGGGCCGCTGCCGCCCTCTTCTTCCAGTGCCT
>Ga0307968_1000938_pt1 | contig 22773 bp, 30 predicted proteins | sample OrgLakmetagen650_FD_201834 | JGI IMG/M metagenome (GOLD analysis project Ga0307968, IMG submission 201834) | Saline water microbial communities from Organic Lake, Antarctica - #650 | ecosystem: Environmental > Aquatic > Non-marine Saline and Alkaline > Saline | place: Antarctica: Organic Lake...
GTTTGAGTCACGCAGAATCGGATCATTGTCTGACGAGAGAGAACGAGAGGAACTTCCTTTCTGCTTGCCAGCCATTGTATCGTCCAACTGTGTTCAAACCAAGATTTTTCTATTCTTTTTTTTTCAAGGTCAAGGGAAATCAAGGGAAAAGGGCTAGGCATCTCAGCCAATCAAGGGAAAAGGGCTAGGCATCTCAGCCAATCAAGGGAAAAGGGCTAGGCATCTCAGCCACAAAATAGGCCACACCCCCATAAATATTATTAGGTTTGTTCAAAAAAGTCCTCAAATGAGTTGGGCTATCCTCATACTGAGGCGGGAAGACCAGCTGGCGGTGCTGTGTGCGAAGGCTAACAAGGTGTTCATGCGGACAGTCCAGCAAAATGTGTTCCTCATCCTGAACAGAGTGCCAGTCACATTTGTCACAGATCTGGAGCTCATAAGGCCTTCTATTCCTGTTATGACGCAATCTTTGGACCAGAAAGGCGAAGGCAAGAAATTGCACGGCTGGGACTGTTGGAAATATCCAAGCGAAGGTAGATAGGTAGTAACACAGGCTTATGATTCCTTTTTCTGTCATCCCACCAGCCAGGAGCAATCCCCAAAGGTACACCAAAATGTGTGTGATAAGTCCTCATAATTCTGCTGGAATGGTGATTATCATGTGGTGTCAAATTATCAAGTTCTCTCCAGTTCCCAATGATATGTCCGCGCTTTGTGAGCTCAAACTGTTTCAAGTTGATAGATTCGCGAGATCGTATGGCATTCAAAAATTGCTGAGACGTAGGGAAATCTTGGAGTGCGTGCAGAACCTGGTAATCCAGTATCGTCACTTTTATTTGCAATTAAAAGGTCCGCCCGCACAACTCTCTCTAGTAGAGAAATTGTATAGAAAAAGAGAACGTTTGTTTTGAAGAAGCGCGAAGAGAAGGCATCAAGATGATGAGAATTAGCTTTTCATATGTCTTAGGACGTGAAATCAGAAAGGCACTAGAAGAAACCAAGGGAAAAGGGTTGGGCACTCAGCCACAAAAAACGCCACGCCATGATATATATCTGGTCGGTTTTAAAAGTCCTCACTATCTTCATATTGAGCTGCGAAGTTTAGTTTAAGATTAGTTTGGATTACAAAGGCCTCCAGCCTGGCATGGCTGCTCAACCTATAGGTCCCAACAAATGAATAAATCAAAAAGGTCGATAGCTGCACTTATGAATTTGTAAACCTCTGAGTTGGTGGGGGTCTGTTTGAGGTGGGAAGACGCACCAGCTGGCGGTGCTGTGTGCCAAGGCTAACAAGGTTTACAAGTTAAGCCATCAGTCAAAACGTGCGACTGCTAGGGTTGACTGCTGGTAGGTGGCTGCCACTGGTAGGCGGCGACTGCTAGGGTTGACTGCTGTGTGCCAAGGATAACAAGATGTTCATGCAGACAGTCCAGCAAAATGTGTCCTCATCCTGAACAGAGTGCCAGTCACATTTGTCACAGATCCTGAGCCATAAGGCCTTTTATTCCTGTTATGACGCACTCTTTGGACCAGAAAGTTTTGGCAAAAAATGCGAAGGTAAGAAAGTGCACAGCTGAGATTGTTGGAAATATCCAAACAAAAGTAGAGAGGCAACACAGGCTTGTGGTTTCCTTTTCTGTCATCCAGGAGCAACCCCCAAAGGAACACCAAAATGTGTGATAAGTCCTCACAATGATGCTGGAATGATGAGTCTCATACGTGTCAAAGTGTCTCTTCAGCCCCCGATAATATGTCCGCGTAAAAAAAACTCAAACTGTTTCAGATTGATGGACTCTCAAGATCGTATGGCGTCCGGAAATTGCCGAGACACAGGGAAATATTGGAGGGGTGCGTGCAGAACCAGATAAGTCCATGTATCACTTCTGTTTGCAAGCTTCTGTTTGCAAGAAGGTCAGCCCGCACAAATTTCTCAAGCAGAGGATAGTTTAAAGAGAGTACACTGTTCCAGAATTGTATGATGCATCTGAACCAATAGATAAAATGGGTTTAGTTCGCTAGAATCCTACTCCCATATCCTACCCCAACACAGTGCCATGGTCTCAAAAGAAAAATGGCGTCTGCTCTGGACTTTGATCCTGGGAACTCCTCATATTGGAGCGAATGTCACCGTGACACTGTCTTTGGTGCCAATTACACTGCATTTGCCACCAAGTTTACAGATTTCTCAATCTGCCACCCAGTGTATGATGACACAAAAATGCTCAAGTGCGTGCAACACTCCCTACAATCTGCGATGTGTAGTGAGCTATCATCGCCACCTTCTTATTTCTACCCGACTGGGAAAACAAGAGCATCAATGCCTACAGAGCACTGGTGCGAGATAACCCAAAATACTGCACCACGCTTGGCTTCATCCCCAAGACAAAACTCACATATGCAATGCCAACCTCGTGGAAGGGTGTACAACGTTATTTATTTCTCCAATCACACCTGGAGCATGGACATCATTGCTCTCTGGAACAAAGAAACAAAACAGCGTTTAACTGATGGCTCGCCAAATTGGCTGCAAACACTGCAAAAGAGTATCCCAGAAGCTGCTTGGGAGAAAAATCAGTACCTCGCAAGAGAGGACACAGACCGCATGATCAACCATGTTTGCCCCCAGTACTTCAAATCAAAAAGAGAGGACGTCACTGGCCAGGAAAGAGGCCGAAACGCCAACGTCCACCTCCAACCATGGGACGATAAGCAGTTTGAATTTGAGGTGCCCCAATTGGAAATTGTGGGCCTACACTGACGGAAGCTGCATAGGCAAAGCCGAAAACTTTATAGGCGCAGGGGTATACTGCCCTCAAACCAAAGCTGAATGTTATGTGAACTCAGGAGGCGTGGGAATGACAAACACCATCAATAGAGCTGAGCTCACAGGGATTGCAGCAGCGCTTACCAATAAGTATACCATGATTGCAACGGACAATGCATGCCTTCTAAGCCGAAAATAGAGATAGAAAACAGCTACTCTTTTCTGAAATGCAACGAGCCCATATACACTCAAATCTGCTAGAACAAATTGTATCTGTGATTTATGCTTCAACAGAACCTATCTGCTTCTATAACATGAAAGCCTATAGTGGCATTGCCGGAAATGAATGTGCAGATGCAATTGCCAAACACTCGCTCTGCCTTACATGACGGAGGTCATGACGTGTACTTTCAGCCTCCAGCTCCAGACGGTAATGCATACACACACCTTTACTGGCTTGCGGCTAAAGACACCGATGAGAATCCCAGCGGAAGAGGGACAACTACACCTAGGCTCCGTGCACTCTCTGATTTAAAGGCCAAGCTGAAATCAGAAATGTGCAAATTACACAGACTGGGGAGTGCCAAAACAGGCACAGGGTATTACAACTACTGGAAGAATTTTGAACCTTTGGTCAATAAACAAACCACAAATGCTTTCTGGAACAATAATAATCTCAAATTATACGAAATGCGTAATGCTATGAGGTAGCACTGGTACAATTTTAATCACGGTACGGCTTCTCTCCCAATGCAAACTGCCCCATCTGCCCTTGCACTGATAGTGCGCTTCACATACTCTCAGGTTGCCAACACACTAAAACGAGGAACATGATTATAAGATGCCATATTACGGCATGCGTGCTGATTGTCCAAGCCCTACAAAAAGGACCATGCGGTGCCAACCAAAATGCCTACACTGACGTAGGCAGCGCAGATAAACTATCAGAGCAAGGCCTAGATCTAAGAAACACTGCCAACAAAACACTGCCCTTTTGGTTGATACCAAAACTTACAGCACATGCTTTAAAAGCCGCCTCTCGTCCTGATGCTATCCTATTTTTTACCTAGCACTGTGTGCTCTTCTCGCGTAACCACCCGCAACTCAAATTCCCAACAGCTTGCTAAAGACAAGAAACTGAATCCAAACCAGTGGATGGTTCACCTGATTGCATTTGAATTTTGTGAAGACACTAGGCTTGATCCCCAACTCCAAAAAGCAAGAGCACAACACAGCGTGCTTGTTGCCAACCTAAATAGACAAGGATGTAGGGAAGTGAAGCTCCATGTGATCCTCGTTGGAGTTATGGGGACTAATTACAAAGACTATACAGACAAACCTCTGGCAGACCTTTATCTGGATCACCATAAAATTAAAAACCTGACACACAAACTGAATAAACACTCTATCAAACATGCATCTGCACTCATAAAAACAAGGTATGCACTGCAATATAACACAAGCAACAACAGTCAAGGTTTGGGTATGGGTGCTACGGCACACATCCCCCCTGACCCACATTAATTTCTTTTTAATTTTTTGCGCGGTGGGGGTTTGCCTGGTGCGGGCACCTAAGTAACCCCCTCCCTTAATCATGCTGGCTGTGTCATCACTACCAGCTTCTATTTTTCTTAAAACAATGGGCATCTGACCTGTTTCGCGGAGCACGCAGTGGGTATCAGTATCTTTCTTGAAACCCAAAGTCTTTTCAGGAAGCCAAGATGAAGGACGTGTGTAGGGGTGATTTTTGAGGAATTTATATGGCATAGAAAAAGTGGCCCATACTTGACAACCGTACAGACCAGCTGTCAACGCAAAGTCCTGTAAAAGTCACAGCATGGCAAGTTTTCTGTGTTTGCTGCTAACCTTGTTGTCACCAGTTCTGTAAACTCTGGCTGTGGCGGACCTGAAGTTGTCTGCCATCTTCTCAGCAGCTGTGTGCATGCTTCCATCACGAATTAGAGTGATTCCAAGGTATTTGAATTGAGTGACAAGTTCCACAGGTGTGCCATCGTGCGTAAAGGTGGGAATCGCAAATATTCCTGCTGAAAAATACCATGACTTTGTTCTGTCAATGTTCAGCTTGAGCCCTTTGAAATGTGTATATTCATAAAATTGTTCAGTTGGAGTTGCAGACATTCAGCCGTGTTTGAAGTGAGAGCATGAAGCTCATCAGCATAGTCACAGTGAGGGACCTGAACTGAGTCCAGGGCAGTGGCAGCACCTCTCTGCACAGTCAAGAACCTGTCTATGTCATTGTTATAAAGGGAGTACAGAAGGGAACCCAGAGTGCAGCCCTGTTTCAAGCCTCTGTGGGCGCAACCTCCTCAAAAATTTTGTCACCGTCAATGAGAAGGTATAGGCATCCTGTGTACATGGTTTAAATGATATCCCTCAGATACTGCGAAACCTTGATTTTTCTAGGATGTTGACAAATCCTCGAGAAGTAGTGCAGCATGCAACCGCATCTGCCCTGAATAACCAATAGCCAACCGCTGCCTTCCGACTGCTCCCAAACTGGATGGAAAAAGCACCAGCGCATACAAGGTTTACAAGGTTTACAAGAAAAAGGTCATTTAAAAGTATGGCTGCTCACCTGTGCATACCGGTAAAGTAAAATAAGTTTATGAATGAAAAAATGGAGTTTGTTGTTTTCCTAATGTAAAAAAACAGACACATCCTGGAATCCTGTCTGTAAAAATAAGAACGCGTACTTCCTGCGCAGAGAAACATCTGAGGGTGCGTGCAGTGGAAGCAAAAATATATTTTTCATTCGGCGGTAGAATGCACAACAAGGATGTTTGCATTATTCTTGGGAATATAGCCATGTAACCTTAACTTATTCTTGGAAATATCCCAAAGACAAAAGTGCGCTACTAGTAGTACATGCCACTACCAGCGAAGCAAAACGCCACCCCTGCCAGAAGCAACATGCCTTGCAGGGGCATGCGCATCTTAGTAGTCTGCCAGTGGAACAAAGCTGCCAAGGAGCAACTTTTCTTGGTCATACAAAATGAACAAGCCTGTTACCAGCGGCGTGTGCTGGTTGAATTAAAAACATAAGCTACCCATCCAGGTCTTTCCCTAGAACCATGCTCAAGGAAGACTTACATAATTTTTGCATGGGCTCCCCATCCGTGGCTGTCAAATACTATAGCCGGTCTACATATGCTTTGATTGATAGCCTCTATGATACAAAGTCAAGTCAAGGCAGAATATCACTAGCATGCTGGAAAAGCAGACAAGGTTTCTGACACAGCTCACAAACGGGACACTGGGATTCCGGTCGCCTTGCTACATAAAAAATCAGCTCAAGTACAACACGCGGACAAGACAACTCATTAACGTACTTAAAAGCCAAGTGCGCCTGGTCTAAGGCATCAATGAAATGCCCTTGCTCAATGAACAAATTAAGCTTATCATCAGTAAAGTATCCCTAGGTGGCACAGCTCCCTCTTCTTCATTTTTCAAGCTATTGCAAGCCATGACACAGCCCCTCATGGCACTGGGAATCTGCATGAACTCGCAGAGCAAATTGGCACGCACATAATGACTGGCACGAAACTGAGAAGGGTTTATGGGAGCAAGATAGTGAAAGGAAAACAACTGGTTGCTTAAAATAGACTAACAGCCCTGGTGAACGAAGAGTTTGATCCTGCAAAAGCAGAAAATGCAGGCAAACGACTGCTCAGCCACAATAATAATTATAATAAATAAGGAATAAGGAAACCTGCACATGTATAGAGAAAAGAATCAATAACACCAATACTGCCCAGATAACTGCTTTGGACTCAAGCAACAACATACTGGATGCCTTGCCTACCACCTGGACATGGAAAAATATCTCTGAGATCCGCTTCCAAGCGTGACACCCAACGGAAATCAGCCCCACCCGTGTACCCTATGCAGGCCAAGAGAACGAGAGCAGTCCGAAACACCAACAACCATGCACAGCCCCTCAACATCACTAATAACTAATAACTATCTAAACACCTCAGCACCTCCACATGCAAACGCCCAAAAAATACAACCACCTACAAACCAAAAGAGACGCTTCTTATACGTAGAACAAGCATCTGATGAAGAGGAAGCAACAGATCACAACTTATGTCCAGCACGTAACCACATTCCCACAGACGTGCTCTGGAAATACAAGAAAGAGTTCGCAAAAAACTTATCAAACAAGTCGGGGGCATCCAGAGTTGTCCGCTCCCCAAAAAAGGTAAGGGTTCAAGGTGATTGGCAAATAGTTACATCTCAGGAGCAGTACTTGGTCCACTGGATGCCTAGTGCCATTAAGAAATGGCCCTTCCATACCATATAAAAGCAGCCTTTAAATGTGCAAGCAAGATTCCAAATGCACGCAAGGATCTTCAAGATCCCTGCTGCAAAATCTGATGGACACCCCGTAGCAAGGAAAGAACGGATGAAGTAGAATCCGACCATGAGCAAGGTATGTTTCAATGCAGCACATGCATTCGCACCAACCATAGGGATTGCCTTATGCAACTTGGTTGTTATCACAACCATATAAACTAATCATAAGAATGGCACTGCCCAGCCTACCAGGACCTCTCCAAGGAGCAACAGGAAACTCGGCAGACGGACAGAGAGTGAAACATGGCTGGTCGACTGGGAGCCAGCATGCATGGGAAGCAGCAAAGATGATCATATCAAACCCTAACTAGATATGTAAAAATGACGGAAGAATATGAGACAAGCACTATGTCCACCTCTGGCACAAGAATTAAACCTACAGTCAAAAACATGGATAACCTGGCCCAGCTAGGATTGGAGGATCCCGTAGACATACTCCCCAATAAAAATCTACGCTAGGCAAACATATCAGGGACAAAGTTCAATTCGACATGCGACCTACTGACCCGCAAAACAAATCAAGGGCACAGGCAACTGTGAAGAACTATGGAACAGACATGTCAATCTTATCAGACTACCTCCAGTACAAGAGACAACACATGACAGTAAGCAATACGACACACCTAGCCAACCGCCACAAGCAGAGAACTGGTTAACAAATGTCACACTTCCCAAGTTCCAGACCCTCCCACAGGTGACATGTGTGTACGGCTTAGATGGTAAATGCTCCGGCACCATCACCCCTCAGCGTCTCGGCATTTTGCAGGATGTGTATAACTCTGTGTGCCATGTGCCTGTTGAAGAAGCGCGGTTCTACGCCGGGTCTGATGCTCGCTATCCCATAAGGCTATCCCCAGGAACAGGTCCCATTTTACATTACGTTCAATGCAGGGCTTTACAATACAAACAAAGGACACCGTCTGCATCCTGAATTTGTGCTGATTCAAGCAGTGGTGGTTTGATCTGCTAGGGTGCAAGCACTGTACAAAACTACCGAAGTGGCATCAAAACCAGCCGGAACCGAGCACACACACACATTTCTGAGGGTCGAAAACGTGGGGTAATATGTGTGCTAAGCGTTCAATGCGGCTGTGCAGGCAAGAACAAGCACCGTGCTGTGCGTGCTGTAAATTGAGGATGCCATCGATACAAACACACATGACAAATGACGCACAACCGAACCTTCGAGTATGCTTCAAAGGGTCGAAAACATAGCCTAGGGCGAGTGGGAAATGTCTGAATGGACATTCTAGGCATCTTTCCATGCAAGCGCTCGACAAGAAGCAAAAAGCGACTCAAAGACGAGGGCAAGGCCAGACACAGCCGACGCCACACACACGTTCCTGGGGCTAAAAAAAACGGGATAGAATGTGTGTGACGTGTCCATCGGAGCTGCGTGAGCGAAAAATGGTCACCATGCTGTGTGTGCTACACTCACTACACATACACACAAACACAAACACACATACAAACACACACACACAAACACACACACTGCACACCTGGAGTCCCCCCCTCCAAACGGAGGGTAAAATCTCCTTACGGACCTCCGTAAAGACCTCCTTATTTTTCTTAAGAACCTCTTAATCATTCCTAAGGACCTCCTTATCTCTCTTTGCAACTCTTTAAGGACCTCCCTATCTCTCTTTGCAACTCTTTAAGGACCTCCCTATCTTTCTTTGTAATTCTAGACCTCCATAACTTTCAAGCCCTGGTGATTTGACACTCTTTTATGACCCAGATCTTTTATTTTGCCAAGACCATCGGGTTTGCGAGCTGAGGACACATTTTTCCTTTCTGTTTACACTTTTTTTGAGGATTTTTCAGCATCCCAACCCTTTTTGTTACAACAGGTCAACAACCTTTAATCATAATTTCCCACCTCAGCAGAACACTAGACTTTTTTGTCTTTCTTTCTGAGTTTATTTGTGGCTGGCCGAGACCAGTCAGCAGCCGATCAGCCAAACAACCTGCCTGGCTGTAACCATTGAATATATTATGACCCAGATCAGGCACACTGACTCAGATCACAACCCTTTTGATTACAGTGACGGATCAAGTTCACTTGCTATACATTTAGGCCAGTAATCAAAACTGCATCACATAACTACTTCAATTTTCAAGCCTGCAAAACACCTGGTGGATAAAAACAAAAAGCAAAGCAACTACTACAACAAGTACTTGTGGCGTTGTCAAAATATCAATGCAAATGAACAATTCACTCTGCTCGTCACCAAGGCGTTCACGCCCTGCTGAGTCCTCCTGTCCAAGACCTTGCAACATAAATCCATGGACTAAGTCACCAACTTCCACGACTTTCAATGACAGGCAACAATACCAAGGCTGAACGCTCACATCATCGGGCTCTGCCCATCCATTACATGACAGCCTTTTGCAACCATGCCCTGGTGACAGAACAACGAATGGCCTCACCTTTAGACTTTACCCCGGAGTTTCAAGAGATTGCTATGTGCTTACTACTACCCCTACTGCTTACTACTACTGCTTACTACTACCCCTACTTAAGCACTTCCCTATTTAAAGGCACTAGCTATAAGTGCCCCCCTACTTAGATAGATTGACTGTAGTACCCTACTTAAAAGCACAGCAGCCCATCTACCCTCTCTAATCTGCCACGATATCTGTGTTACTTGCAAGAGTTCTGGACAGCCCATCCAAGAGAGAATGTTTTGGTTCCAAAACAGATGCTTTCTTCACACAGTTCACCGGATTCTCCATCTGCCACCCGATGTATGACGATAGACACATGCTCAAAGCAGTTCAACATGCAACCGCAACTGTCTTGCTTGAATAACCAAGAGGTAACTATTACCTTCCTACTGCTCCCAAACTGGCTGGAGATCAGCACCAACGCTTTTCACAAAACCTGCACTGACAATAAGGATGTTTGCACTATTCTTGGAAATATCTCAAAGACAAAAGTGTGCTACATGCCACTCCTACACCAGCAAAACAAAGCACCACCCCTGCCAGAGAGCAACTTGTTACAAACAGCCCATCTTGTTAAAAATAAAACACCTTATCACCAACGGTAATTTGAAATTCTAAAAACGCAGGCACCATACCTTTCCTTGAACTGCAAACTGAAAGGATACTGCCAAGAATGGCACAATTATGTAGGCTTCCCAAAGACTCAAGGAACACAGTTATCAATGCAATTATCAGGGACATAAGCAATACAATAGACAGCCAGGTCCCCTCCCATCATGTACAACAAAAGCGCTTGCTAGAACTCAAGGCCAAACTGGAAAGAATAATGGGCCTTCACAGACGGGAGTTGCATTACAAACAAAGAAAATGGATCTCGGTCTATTAAAGCTGGAGTCTACCACCCTCAATCCAACAAAATTACCACAGTAAACCCTGGAGGGACAAGCATAAAGAAAACCACAAACAGAGCCGAGCTAGCAGGAATTACTGCTGGTTTGATATATGAATACACCCATATCGCAACAGACAGCGCTAGCGCACTATGGCAAATAAGATATAGCATCCTCTGCCCCCAGCGCAAACAGCATAAAACGGCATAAAACGGCATAAAACGGCATAAAACGGCATCCTCTGCCCCCAGCGCATAAAACGGCATGCCAAACTCCCAGAAACCATTGTACACCACATCCAGCCATCTAAAGATACCATCCATCTTTACAAGCGTAAAACTCATGCTGGCATCATAGTAGTGCGCTGATGCCATAGCAAAGTGCTCTGCGGAAAATCAAAGTGGCCATGATATCCACATCAACACTGAATCCCACTCTCAATCATCCATATTTTGGCCAGCAAGGCTGGAAAACCCTCCTCAAGCTTGCCTACCAGATGCTCTTAATACTTGCCAACCAGGGCCTCCAGCAGAAAGCAGAAAAGCTCTCCATTTCTCAGATCTCATGCTTTAAAATCACACATGCACGTCCAACACAAACTAGGTCCTAAATCAAGAAAGGTTTCAAGCCATCAGTCCACAAAGTGCTCCACAAAATAGCAAGATCTGGTCAAGGAAAGCATTGCCGAGAACGACATAAGTAATTCACTGTGGAAAATTGCAAGTGTCACCTCTGGAGAAAAGAAGAATGTCATGCTCTGCCGCACAGATTTGATATAGTACAACCCAAAGCATGCCGCTCAGAACAACCTTATAAAAAGCCCACCGATCTGCTCCACCTGCCAAAAGCTAGACGGCACCTACCACATGCTGTCAGGCTGCAGCCATCCCATTATAATGAAATTATTATTAACAGGCACTATGCTGCTGGACGAATGATTCTAAAAGCGACCCAACAAGGTCCACAGGGTGCATGTCTGCTAGCACAGGCAGGTGAAGGGAGTCGTGAATAAATGATTTACCTAAAGCCTAAAGAAAAGAAAAGAAAAACTTCGCAGGCAGTGAAACCACTCCCCACATTAATTAAGGAAAAGGAACCACTTTGGTACTGAGTACCGTAAAGCTCCTCCACCGCGAAAAGGAAAGGAAAAATCAATGGGGATCAGGAGGGTTGCAGGCTTGGCCTGAAACCGGCTCCTGATGGAAGTTGATAACAGTACTGGAAAGGGCACGTCTGGTATGGACAAGTTTAGCAGCAAAGTTCACAGAGTGCACATGAAGCTTGGAGGCAAGATTCTTAACTCTTTTGAGAATTGAGACCCAGTTCCTTGAAAGGCTTCAAAGTGTGAGTGTTGTAGATGGTGCCGTCCACACCCAAAAGGATGATGTGGAGAGTAACAGAGGCTCCTTGGAATGTTGCAAAGGTCTTTGTGCTGTTCCTTTGCGGTGTTCAGCTTGTTCTGAGGTCTGGTGTCCTCACAGTACTTGATCTCGACAAGGTGGATGTCACGCCGAGGTTTGCTGAGGTCTTTAGGTTGGTGCTGTCTGGGGTTGGTGGCTCTACTGGTGGCTGGCGATACACATCTCATCAAAATAAGTACTGTGTAGACAATTCCCCGACTCAACAAGCAGAAGAGGCACGAGAACAGCATAAGCTGCTAATGCCTCGCTTGTTACTCGGACATCGCAAAAGGCTCCACACCATCTTGCTAGGAGCTATAGGCACCATTTACAGTAGCCACACAAGGAACTCGCTCTACAGCCTCAGAGTCGCTGGTCTACACGCCACTCACACATGAACACAGCACTCATGGACAAATTAAGCCTATATGCAATCAGATCCACCATGAAAAACATACATATGAGACAAGGCAATGCAACGCAACCCCCAAAAATATCTGAGCACACTCGTAGTGGTGTGCTTTCACAAACTGATAGGTTACGCCCTGGTGAGAGTAGTATACACCTGATCCGGTGCCTTGCCCTCCTTCGTGTTCTTTAAGACTGCCATCGGTGCAGGTCCAGTCCCGCCAATTTTGTACTCTACGGATTATTAGGTGTAAATTAAAGCTGTGTTGGGTTGCTTTTTCAGAATTGTGAGGTTGGCAAGGTCGTTATATCTTAGTGCCTTGCAATGAGGACTAAAGAAGGTGGTTGCTTGGTAGTTTCCTTATTTTTATAAGACCTGGATACTTTTCAGTGCCAGGAGGGGCCAAAAAACAACAACGCAGGCATTGAAAGCCACCGCCCCCCCACATTACTTAAGGAGAAGGAGCCACTTGATATCGGGTACTGCAGTACACCTCCACCAGAAAGAACAAGAGAAAAATTAATGGGGATCAGGAGGGTTGCAAGCTTGACCTGAAACCGTCTCCTAATGAGAGTTAATAAGTGCTGGTAAGGACAAGTTTGGCAGCGTAATTGATAGTATCAACATGAAGCTTGGAAGCAAGTTTCTTAACTCTTTCAGAATCAAGACCCTCATTTAAAGGCTCCAGCGTGTGATTGTTGTAGATGGTACCACCCACACCCAAAAGTGGATCTGTTGGTGGCGGCTGGCGGTGATGTTTAAGTGCCCCCGGTCTCCCTTAGTTGCCCTCTTACTCTCCTATGAATCCGCCCCCCTTCATTGCTAGCCTGTTGCTTTTTTGTTTTCACGGAGATTTGAGACCAGTACAGCATCCGGACGGCTGAAGGTAAACTTACTTTTGACTAAGAAGCAGGGTGGAAAGAGCCACTTTGGTATAATCCTAGTTTCAGCTGTATTGGGAATCTGAAGATTTTGCATTATAGCCAGCCGTTCGCTGCTGCATATAGTACCCATGGAGACTCTCCAGGTGGGATGTTGTGTCTCTCTGTCCTTTGGGTGGTGCAGAACAATGTCACGCCCAATTGTTGGCAGTGACGATGCATACGTGTGATTTGGATAGTTGGTTTTTCAGTTTAGTTGGTTTTGCAGTGACGGTGCTACTACGACAACACAAAACATCCTTTCCTAATCCATGCCGGTAGTGTTCACACAAAAGAAAAAGAACGCACATAGTGTTCTGCACCACCCAGTGGATGCAGAGACACACCAACATCCCACCTGGGAGTAAAAATAAGGGAAGCTTTTCAGAGGGGATCAGGTGGTTGGGAGGCACAAGCGCACAAGCTTAAGCCTGCACACCAGGAGTATTGCGCTGCTCAATTTTTTGTTGGTGTTGTAGAATAGTATTCCATGTCTGAAAACGTCTCGTCTCATCCGTATAATTTCTGTCACGGGTATGGATTGACGGTACATCCCTCAGTAATCATATTTCTTATTTGCGTGTGTTAGGTAGCTAAGGATCGTTATATATGCTGTTGATTTCCCACTTTGCTTTGAGTATTCCTTTTGCAAGCTCTTACAGCCAGTCTACATAGAAGGCATAGTTTCTGCCCTTGGTATCCCTAACAAGATATCAGCCCTGCCTCGTCCTCTTTCCTCAAATCTTCCTTGAGCGAACTCACAGATGCAAAAATAACTAATATATCAGGAAGTTAAGAGCACTGACAAAAAGCAAGTTGAATGCAACCCTTCCAGCGTCATTATGCTGATGCACACATGGCCCGGCCTCAGTGATAATCTTCTTAGATGCTTTCCATTCCAGTCACCGCATCTATTGGTTCAAAAGAACCATCTGCGAGTGTATTGTCAGGCGTACGTTGGTAATTAGATAGGCTAAAATTAAACTCAGAGATGTTTTAAGTATGCACTTGGTTACAAAAACATGAAGGGTAAAACTATGTGGGCTCTCGAAATCCACTAGTTCAGAGAACAGAATACTTGTACCAGGAGGCTGCAAAAAGAAAATCCTAAATTTTGGGCCTCCAGCCCAAAATGCCCCCCCCCCAAAACCCCTTCCTGACTCCCCACGCTAATGAAAAGGGTGTCAATCTGCTCAGAATTAGATCAGCTATCTGCCTACACAGTTCTCATGCCATATAATGCAATACCTGACGAGCTATTGGGCAAAATCTGGTCTGTGCACGTTCTTGCACCGACCCCCTGTTTACTGCAAGTTTTAAATCATTTGCTAATAATTTGCCTGAACACACCCCCGCAGCCTACTTGGGGACATTCCATGCATTTCTATGACCAGACACCCAGACCCCCCCCTTTAATCAAATCACCCAACAAGGGTGCCAATCGACTGGGCTTCAGCTGAGGATTCCAAACGTATAATTAAAGTTCCGAGGGAGTGGCCCGTCATTTATATACCAATCAATGGCTCTCGACGTCAGGGTTCCGAATATGTAATTTTTATTGGGATCGACACGTGACGCCAAAAGTTAGGAAACTTGAAGCCTCCTGCTTGTACAGTCTACAAAAACACTCCCCAAATCACAAAGGAACTAGGAAACTAGGATTTACATTCAACCAATGCATGCAACGTTAAATTACACTTTAAACTTCTCCTTAGCTACAGCAGACCCATCTAGGTCCAGGTTCCCAGGTTCTCAGGTTTCCAGGTTCCCAGGTTCTAAGGATCATGAGTATGATCATGGGACGTGGTGCAAGCTTCTTTTCGTGACGGGCGAGATTTAGCGAAACTGAAACCTAAGAGCATTCCCTTTAGCAATTGTGAAGCAAGTTCCACTACTTGCATAGCTTTTTCCCCTCTAGCACAGGCAGTTACACTGTCAGGCTGAGAACTGTGTAAAAAGGAGTCTGAACTCTCAATGTTGCGTCTGACTGCATTTGTAAAACACTTTTAGTCACAGGCCAAAAGCATAGTGCTGCCTATAATTCCCTGTACTAAGACATGTTTTTTTTTGGTTTCTTGGCCCCACTGCCTCGTTCTGATCAACCAGCATACACTGTACGGCAACCCAATTCTTCCTAGTGCTATCAGCGTGGTTTAGGTTTCAGGTTGGAGCTGAATGCTGCGCTTACAGCCTTTTCATTTCTTACAGCCCTTTCAGCGCTTACAGCCAAACGCTTGCCAAAATGTAAGGGTTGCCTATGGAACCCTACCCAGTCGTTCCTCTCTGAGAAAAAATAAAACCAAAAAGGCTAGCCAATGTGCACCCCTGGTGAGGCAGGCGGGCACACGTGAATTTGGCAGGAGGCCTGCAAACCTCAGGCATTCAACGTGCTTCTTTACAGCTTGACAACTATTATTATTTTATAGTCAATTTGTCCCCACCACTGCCCCCCAAATGACCATATGACCATTATGCAAGTGCTTTAGAGATGTGAGGGGCGCAATTACTTTTCTCACCCGTTTCGGTAGAAAGAAATGGCTTAAATGCTCCATCAACTGACACCCGTTTTAGAAAGGATATAATAATTACTCAACAGCAGCAGTGTTTGGCACCGGTAGGGGGGAGAGCGTGCAGGTTAAGCACCCTTAGAAGATGTAGATGGGAGGAAAATTTTCTCTGTTCCTTTAAGTTCCTCCCAGTTCTAAGAGATACTCTACTCGAGCAGTGATTAACACTGCTCAATATGAGCATTGACTAAGGAAACAGAGTCCTTGGACTCCTTGTGCTGGGCAGCTAAGCGAGCCGTAATTTCATTGCCTACCACCTTGATGTACATAACTCAACGTGTCATTCAAGAAACAAGGGACGTGCAGAGCGAGAGCGCAAGAAAGCATGAGGGGAGAGAGAGAGATATATACATATATATATACATATATATATAGAGAGAGAGGGGGGGGTGGGTGGATGTAAGAGAGACTGGGGTGAGTCCTCAGCGGGGTAGGCAGATAAGCCCGGCTGGTCACTCACCCAGAGCAAGCCATCATCAGGGAGGGCATGTTGGCAAGGACTGTCGGCTAAACTTAATTAGTCAATTGACTGCTGTATCATGCAACCTTGAACTGAACCACAGATTTCTAGCAGTGTCAACTAATCATCACACAATTCAGGTGTGTCAAATCACGGCAATAATGACAGAGAGAACAAGCTGAACCTTTTTTTGGCACCCGCATGTCCAAATCGGACACACTTAGAACACAAGTGGTGTTGCAATGTTGCAATAAAATGTGGGAGCACAACAGCTTGCCTTTGAACTAACTCACCGTCCCGCTGAAACACCATGGCCAAGATGTCGTCGTTCTCCACCTTCACTTCTGCAAGCTTCTTTGCGTCCTCTAGGAGCTGAGTGCTCTTAAAGAGCTGCTGCTTCTCTGGAGGCTGCAGAGAGAGGGGAGGAGGCAAGGGAGAAAAGGGCAAGTGTAAGGAACAGAATTAAAATGAGGAGTCATGCAAAAGGTAGACAAGTGCGTCGGTAGTTGGTTGCAGGCAATATTGTTCACAATGCTCGGGGATGAAATTGAGACAAGTACTCAAATTTTACCATCTGCAAGCCACATATGCTTGCTGAAGACAAGCGCCAGCTGGGGTTCTGTATGGACTAACAAGGCAGTCAAAACATGCTGACCTGCTCCACCAGATCCTGTAGCTTCTGCTTCACTTCCAGCACCGTGTCTGTGGGCTCCACATGCAGAAAGATAGTGGTCTTCTGACGCTTCACTCTGATATACATCGACCTGCAATCCAGCAACAAGGAGGATGGCGTATGGAAGGGAGGGTCCCCTAAAAAGGGCAACGTGAACCGACAGCTCACAGGGGTGTCGGATTTAAATACGGCAACGCCCTGAAACACACCCTGTTATGCAGATCCCAACCACGCAGTTGGGGTCCATCCAAAAGGGAAGCAGCTATGGAGGTGGTGCACAGACAGGAAAGCTACCCTGTTATTGAAATGGCTCGTGCGACAACACCACACGCATGCAAGCAACAAGTTTACCCGAAGTGATACGGGTTGGCACACAAGAAATGCACACAGTTGTTGACACTCTGTGCACGCAGGCGCAGAAACGTAGTACTGGCTCGGGCGCAGAGGTTTGCACCGACTCTGATCAGAAAGCATCACAATCGCATGAACCTGTCGCAAGCTCCTGGTGCCCAAAACAGTGCCCATACCCACAATGACAGCTTATGCTTGATTAATGGCAACAGACGCGACCGCTCACAAGTGCACTTACAGAGCACAAGCTAAAACAAATCAACCGTTCACATCTCCCCCCCCACACATACACACAATAAAAAGCAGCTTGTCGCGTTAAATCTTAAGAAGCAGGACTACCACTGGTCAGCCTGCCAGAACACTTCTGGCAAACTCTGCGCAAAGGGAACTAAGATAACACACACACATTCAGATGTGCAGACGAAAGCGCTCTCACACACACACACACAAACATACACACACACGCATGCACACGCGCACACACACACACACACGCACGCACACGCGCACACACACACACACGCACACACATACACACACACGCACACACATCCGTACACACGAAACAAGCACACACACACACACGCACACACACACACACACACACACACACACACACACGCACACACGCATGCGTGCGCGCGCGCACGCGTACGACGTAACAAGCACATGCAACCACGCAAACCATGTTACACATGTTGCAAAATCACAGCACGTACAGACAGACCACCTACATGGTCTGCCACAGGTGCTAGATGAATGGACCACCTACATGGTGGGTTGTAGACCTGGGGCTTCCCTCTATCCTTGCCTGCACGGGCGCATCAGAGAATCTGCTGACTTGAACGCACACAACTTCAGATGAATTGGAATACTTCAAAGAATTGTTGTGACTGGTCAGTTGACATTGCTGGCGAAATTGTTGTTTCGGTTCGGGGTTGCGTGATCAGCACTTTGACTAATTAAGTTTAGCCGACAGTCCTTGACAACATGCCCTCCCTGATGATGACCCGCTCTGGGTGAGTGGCCAGCCGGGCTTATCTTGCCCTTCCCCCCTCTTCTCTTCCGCTGAGAACTGACCCCCCTCTCTCTGTGTGTGCACCCCATTGTTTTGATTGACACACAGGGCAATGCAGACTAAGGCGGTGAGTGTGATAACGTGGGAGAGACCCAAAAATTGCTACTTGCATCGCTTGTCCGTCCCCATCACTCTTTCCTTCTTGAATTCACCCTCCCTCCTGTCCCCTCTCGCAGACATCCCTTCCTCGCAATGCCGTGGCCAAGGTGCGAGAGGTTTTCCACGTTCGTTTTCCCCTCGCGCAATTGCTACTCCTGCAGCGCCCTCCTTCCCACACGCGATTTCACACGTCCTACCCCTTCCCGCCTCTGCCCTCTGTAGTCAATGCGCAGCCGGCGCTCCGTCACCGTCCAGGCTGCCGACAAGACCGTGGTCGTGGGCCTGGCCGCAGACTCCGGTGCGAAGAATAGGGATAGAACTTCTCGATGTAGCAGCATTCTTCCACCCGCCTGCTAGTTTTCTGCGCCCCGACACACGCACACCCATCCGCCTCAGCCTATACGATGCCGCATACAGTTGCAATCCAGTGCCAATCAATCTTCATTGGCACCGCATGAGTTCCATCACTGACCGACCGTGTCTCCATCCTCGCCATGTATCCTTCAGGCTGCGGGAAGTCCACCTTCATGCGCCGCATGACCAACATCTTCGGCTCCCCACCCAAGCCCCCCGCAGGTCCGTTTCTGGGTAGTGCTGTGCTGAACAACAAGTGCCAGGTGGAGGCTGTGTCAGTTACAACCGAGACCTGGTGATGTGTGAATTCATCAACATGAACACTTCATGCTGGATGCAGTACAGTAGACATTCGCAATGTGCATCCAATGGGGAATGGGGGTTGTGTGGCAAGAGGGGTTGTGTACCAAAGTCTGAGGCCCGTGGGCGCTGATGAGTGTATTTGTGTGTGTGTGTGTGTGTGTGTATGTCTGTGTCAGTGTGCGTGCACGGGTGTGCAACAACAACAGAGAAGCCCGCACTCACTCACCTTCAGATCATTCCATTCTTCGCATTTGCAGGTGGCAACCCTGACAGCAACACCCTGATCGGTGACATGACCACCGTCATCTGCCTGGACGACTTCCACAGCCTGGATCGCACTGGCCGTTCCAGGGAGAAGGTCACTGCTCTGGACCCCAAGGCCCAAAACTTTGCTCTGATGAGGGACCAGGTGTGTGAAGACAGTGTGTGCCCGCGCGTGTAGATATGAGTGCTGGTTTGTTTTTACGTGTGTGCGGATGAATGCAGGTGCGTAACAATTATCATCTTTGCTTTTTAAACACCCAATGCCCCCCAATCATTCCATAGGCACTATCTCAGCTTTACTGATCAGCTCCCAATGCCCATCTTCGCCAACCTCACAGATCGCTGCCCTCAAGAGGGGAGAGTCTGTGGACAAGCCCATCTACAACCATGTCACCGGCCTGCTGGATGCCCCTGAGAAGATTGAGTCCCCCAAGGTTAGTGTCATGGGCATGCTTGCTGGAAGTCGAAGGCCTGGCTCAAAGGCCTTATTGGTGGCAAGAACCTGCTAGTCTGGTCGTAAGACATCAATTGAAAACGCTTGTATCTGGTGGTGCTTCTGAACAGACACCAGCAACTATTTATTGATGTGCAACGTGCATAGCAGCGCATAGCACAAGTGCCCATTGACCAGGTGTGACTAAATTACTCTGCACGTCTCTAAACAGAAGGCACGAAGGTAGTTCAAGGAAAGCCGTAGTAAAACCTGGTTATAACATGTTGGCCCATGCAGATAACAATTTCAGAAGCTCGTTTCATGATGTTTGCGAGATCTTGAATGAAATAAGATTTTAATGATCGACACTTGTCTATATTTTGTGCAGATCCTGGTGGTCGAGGGCCTGCACCCCTTCTTCGATGCTGAGGTGGCCAAGCTGATGGACTTCAAGATTTACCTAGACATCTCTGACGAGATTAAGTTTGCTTGGAAGATTCAGCGTGACATGGCTGAGCGAGGCCACTCCATGGACTCCATCAAGAAGTCCATTGAGTCCCGCAAGCCAGACTTTGATGCCTACGTGGACCCCCAGAAGAAGGATGCAGACATGATCATCCAGGTCCGTGTTTGCACAAATTAAATGTAGAAAGAAATGCTTGAAAACCTCTGCTGAGTGCTTGCTTACTTAAAAGGAAGGCTTTCAATGCTTAGCTTGGACGTGAAACTCTTTAGTGTTTTCCCTCCCACTCAGGTTTAAAGCAGCTGAAGGGCAAACAAGCCACCGGGAAGCATCCATCCACATCATTACGTTCACTACCTGCAATGAATGGGTGAACCAGACCCTCACTATAGACCTCGTTTTGTCCAAGATTGTCCCACCACTTCCTGCAGAATGTCTACACAAAGGTACCTTTTAACAATTATGCAAAACTCCACCTGCAGGTCCTGCCCACCCAGCTGGTGCCCGATGATGAGGGCAAGTACCTGCGTGTGCGTCTGATCCAAAAGGAGGGCTCCAAGTACTACAACCCCACCTACCTGTTTGATGAGGGCTCCACAATCAGCTGGATCCCATGCGGACGCAAGCTGACGTGCTCATTCCCAGGCATCAAGATGTTCTACGGCCCTGATACCTACTTCGTAAGTCTGCAGTGCCACAAATCATTGCTGCAAATTGCTCCCAGGACACAAAAAAAGCGTGTTTTAGCGCAGAATTTGATAGACTATGAAGGAGAAGAAGCAGGAAATCTGCTGCAGTTTGTTTTCAATGCCACAGTGTTCCAGAGTTCAGAAGATGACACTCTCACCAGCCGGCTCGGACAGCAAAAGTTATGGAGTTGCCTAAGGAATTCATTCCAATGAGCAATAGATTTCTAAGCATGTTGCCTTTGCCCTTGGTGACCTCAGGGCCAGGAGGTGAGCGTGCTGGAGATGGACGGTCAGTTCGATAAGCTGGAGGAGCTCATCTATGTGGAGAGCCACCTCAGCAACACCTCAGCCAAGTTCTACGGTGAGCTTGAGCTGTAAGCAGCATCTAGCATTTAGCAGGGTGGAGTGTATGGCGCAATGAAGAGGAATCAGCATATCGGTGTTCATTTTTGTGACCTCGCACACCTGAGCAAGCAGTGGCAGATTCATGTCAACATATTGACATTTGCTTTGCTTCGACTGCAATGCAGGTGAGATCACTCAGCAAATGCTGAAGAACTCCTCCTTCCCCGGCTCCACCAACGGTACAGGCCTGTTCCAGACGATTGTTGGCCTGAAGGTGAGACAGTCTAGGTTCTCCAACTTGTGCTGTCTTGTTCCCCTCCCTCAGAGCCTTGTGTTGACTAAGCATCTTTTATGAAACTGCATGTTTTTTTGTCAGAGCAATTTCTGTGTTTCCAAGGCTTTTCTATTAAGTCAAATCACTGTGCCGTACACGCAGGTGCGCGAGGCATACGAGCGCATCGTGAGGCAGGAGGCCATCACTGCATAAAGGATCTTCTAGTCCGCAGGAGGCTGAAGAGGAGCTTTTAGGATGGTGTGCACATGGGTGCACATCTAGTATGCGTCTGTCTGTTTTCCACAACCCGATCTGCTTGCTGAAAAAGGCACCAGAAGAGGCCTGTGTGCAGGTCGCGTAGTGTATAGTAATGAAGAGACTAGCTGTTTTTTTACGTAGGAGCGACTAAGCTCAGAGCTGTAGCAGCTCACGTTGGTACTTGTGTATGCCCCGTCATACAAAAGGAACATTTTTATTGCCGGTATCGGAATGTAAATGCTGGTCGTTTCTATGAAGGGCTTTGAAGAAATCCTTAGAAATGCATTGCCTATACTGGCAAATACTTTCTGTGGCATCAACGTTAGCCTTTACAATGGTTACAATGGGGGGTGACCTTCAGCCAGGTTGTTTGGCTGATCGGCTGCTGACTGGTCTCGGCCAGCCACAAGGGGTTACAATGGATAACTGGGGGGTGACCTTCAGCCAGGTTGTTTGGCTGGTCGGCTGATCGGCCAGCCTCAAGGGGTTACAAGGATGGCCTACAGCCCGAGACTCTGGCTGATGGCAATTGGCTGGTGAAACAAAATCAACCAGTGTCGAAAATTGAAACTAAATCTGACACAAACTTGAGGAGTCTGTATGAGTCTTGATTCAGGAATGCATTTACCTCAAAATCAGTGATACTGTGATGACAGGTTAAGAAAGGAATAAATTCAGAGCTCGAAGGAGCAAACACACGCAGAGTCTTGAACATTCCTACAAAAAGGTCTCTGTATCTCATGCGCAGCTCGCACACTTCAGCACACTTGCAAAAGAAAAGCACATGCTTCTCATCTTGAACTTCTCCACACTCACATTTATCGCAAATGCTAGAACCACCATGCCATTTGCAAGACTCCACTCTCAAATGGTGTGCACGCAATCTGAACCTGCTGAAATTCCTCAACACATGTTTGTCCAAATCCTTGTACAAGTAGGAGGGGATAGAAA
>Ga0307968_1000939_pt1 | contig 22773 bp, 29 predicted proteins | sample OrgLakmetagen650_FD_201834 | JGI IMG/M metagenome (GOLD analysis project Ga0307968, IMG submission 201834) | Saline water microbial communities from Organic Lake, Antarctica - #650 | ecosystem: Environmental > Aquatic > Non-marine Saline and Alkaline > Saline | place: Antarctica: Organic Lake...
GGGAGGGGGAGGGGGAGGGAGAGGGAGAGGGAGAGGGAGAGGGAGAGGGAGAGGGAGAGGGAGAGGGAGAGGGAAATAAGCAGGGTAGAGTTGGGTATGAGTGTGGTTATAGGGGTTTATATGGCTTCCAGGAGAGATTTACACTTGCCTCGGTCTTTTCTATTTCATGCACTCCATTCACATATGCCTGAATGTAATGTAGCCTCTGTGTATGTAAGCGTGAGACGCAGATTTAAAAAGGAGACTTGTAAGGAAAAAGACGCGGGACCAGGCCTTGTACCAGTAGGCAGCTTTTGTTGCATGAGTGCTGTGAGGGAAGCAATCTGCAGCAGTGCTAGGATGAGGCTTTCTTAAAATGCACGGTCCAGAACTATATTCCTACATATTATGACATATTATTACCTACATAGTACGTTAAACAGTCAAACGTGCAAATGTGCTTGCAACGCATGTGTATTCTGGGAGCTCTGCTTAAACAAAGCAGCATTTTTAGCCGCCTCCAGCTTCTACTTTGTACATGCTGCTCATAGCTTGCAAGTAATCTGTGTGTTGTTGTTGTTTTTGTTTGAAGCGCACAAATTTTGTTGTAATGCACACCAACAAGGGGTGCAGCAGTCACGCATGATGCAAACTTAGTCCAGAAATCCGTGGAGAAAATTCCAAACACATGCCTGATCATTAGGGACAAAAGCACCCTCCACACTTTGCGAGCATGCTCTCATTCAAGAGCGCAAGCATCCAAATGATTTTGCCCGTGGCAGAGGCAATTCAGTTTTTTTGCTGTGAGTTCACATCTGCTGTGAGTTTGAGGCCACATCTTTTGTGAGTTCACACCTGAATTGCCTGTGGCAGAGCCAATTCAAGTTTTCCTGCTGTGAGTTCACATCTGAATTGATGCGTGCAGGGCGCCGGCTGATGATGGACTCCTAGCTCCATCTGTGCCTCAGGTTCGTTTGTGTGTGTGCGTGTGCGTTTGTCTGTGTATGCTCATGTGTTCAAGTTCAGGTGTGTGGGTGTGGGTATGATGGTGAGGAGAAGGCGGGAGGTAAAGGTCAGGGTCTAGGCTTGCGTTTATCTGTAATTGCTTGCGTGTATGAGAGTATTTGTTCTTTAATTTGGTCGTGGTCTAGAATACTCTTAATGTTGCTAGCAAGTGTGAAGCATAGCCATGCACCTCCCTTTTGACTTTCCTTATCACAGACTGGTGCTCACCTTCTTCCCACACCCACGCCCACACATGAGCTCAAACATGCCTTGAGCGTGCTCTGATCTTTTATGGTTTTCTGGTATCCAAAGCAAGCCGAAACGTGACTCGTGTTCAAGCAAGCCATGCTTACATAAATTACACACACATATTCACTATTCAGCACGCCAATCACCACAACTCACTCACCCACACGCACACACAGACAGTACACACCACAACACACATCACACGCACGCACACAGGTGCTGGACTGTGGCTCTGCAGCTGTCAACGGGCCAGCAGCCGCAGGGGCAAGCACGCAGACCACCGTGTTCACCCCAGTAGGGGTGGCTGCCATCAGCAGCAACGCGCGTGTGGCAGACCCAGAGGAGGGGCGAGGCTGGGCTCCAATAGACTTGTGTACCGGCACTGCCAGCAGCGAGCAGGACTTCACACTGGCCCAGCTGCGTCAAAAGGTGTCCACAGGGGAGCTGCGTTGGGGCACGATTGTGGTCAGGCGGGCGGACGAGCTGCACCTGCCGCTCGGGCCAGAGCTGTACTCCCGCAAGGACTTGTTCTGGGCGGGGGCAGACCTGCAGCCTGCAAGGTGTGCGGCCGCTGCTGGCGCTGCTGGGACAGCAGCCACAGGAGCAGCAGCAGCAGGAGAAAAAGGGAAGGGGAAAGGAGGAGGAGGAGGAGGAGGCAGGGCTAGAGGAACAGCGGAAACAGCAGCAGCAGCAGCAGCAGGGGGAGGACAGACAGCTTGGTCGCCTTCCTCTGTGGTGCCTGGTTTAAGGGCTGCAGCCAAGCAAGCCCTGCTGCAAACCCCGACGGCTCTGCAGGTATGCTGATGGTATGTAGGAGGCTTGTGCGGTATGAGGGGCTCGTACGCATGCAGGTAGCATTGGTCAGAACTGTGTGTGTATGTGCCGCACAATTGGCAACAATCGAGCCTGTGACTGTTTGGTTGCTTGAGTTCAGATTACTGTAATGTGTATGTATAGCAAGCTCTCTTGTCAGCATCTTTTGCCCTTCTCCTCCTGCTGCTGCTGCTGCTCACACACACACATACCCCCCCCTTCCCCCCCCCCCCCCACACACACACTCGCACACACACACTCGCACACACACACATAAAACCACACACACACACACTCACACACACAGAACGGCTGGGAGGCTCACATACTAGCCCTCCACAACCCTGCCGCCCCCCTGCTCTCCCTCCCTTTCCAAACTCACTCTCCCATCGATACCAGCACCTCCACACCCACAACCTCCACCTCTTCCAAAGCGTACCCACGCGCATCCCTCTCCACCTCTAAACAGCAGCAGCAGCAGCAGCAGCCGCCCCAGCTGTTGTCCAACGGCTCTGCCACCCACTTGTTGGCGAAACTGAAAAGCAAGGGCCTCCACTTGAAGCAAGCCCCAACCAACTCCCCCCACCCTCAGCCACAACCGCCACTTGCGCACCAGCATAACCTTCTCCACCACCTAAACAACCAGCAGCAACCACAGCCGCCCCACTCACAACTAGATGAGCAGGCCACCAGCACCAGCTGCGCCCCCTCCCCTCCGCACACATCTGCCAGCATTGACCGGCTGCTTCAGCTTGCAGGCAACGCCCACGTGGCGGCCTCTCCTGTCACTGCTGGCCTCACAGCGGCAGCAGCAGCAGCAGCAGCAGCAGCAGCAGCCGCGCTTGAGCCACCGTCCACAGCAGCAGGAGCACCAGCACCAGCAGCAACAGCAGCAGCAGCAGCAGGAGCAACAGGCTCTCTTCCCTTGCTGGCTACGCGCCACGCTTTGCGCGCACGCCCCCCTGGCAGCGCCACAAGCGTTGTGATGAGTCCTTCAGCCACCACAGAAGGGTTTAGGGTCGTGGCAGGTACGGTTGTGGGTAGTGTGCAGGTTTGCCGATGTGGTGTGGTAAATGAATGTGGGTTGGGACTGGAATTGATTATACTGTGGTGGTGAAACTGATCAAGGGTACACTGCAGTGTACATTAGTGTATGTGTTTTGGTATGGAGGAAAGTGCGCCTTGTACCTGACATTGATGCTGCGTAAATGAATGTGGGTTGGGACTGGAACTGGTCAAGTTGTGGTAGTGGTGGAACTGATCAAGGGCACGCTGTGGTGTACAATAGTGTACATGTTTTGGTGTGGTAGGTAAGTGCGCCCAGTACGTGGCATTGCTGCTGCAGTGGTAAGTGGGTGGTGGGCAGTGTGTGTATGCTTGTTGCTGTGACTGTCGCTGAGCTTGGATGGCTGTGTAATGTGGTAATGGTCCGTATATGTCACGTCACATTTCTGTGTTCTCTATCTCCCCCACGCACCGCCTGCGTTTCCTCGCCGTCCTCTGCCTTGATGCATGCAGTTCCTTGTGTATGCATTGTAATGTAATGACATGCATTGTAAATTATAAACTGCCTGTTGTCAAATAAAAAACATGTATGCCCCCTATTCATGCACACTCGAGTGCCCACACAAACACACTCCATCACACATGCACACATGCACAAATACACACAAGTGCATACATGCTCACACGCACAAGCACACAAACCCATACATGCACACACACACAAAACACAGGCGCACCAGCACCAGCACAGCTTGCGTTGTCTACTGGAAGTAGGTGGTCTATGTAACAGACACACATATGCACAAACACACATACACACATACACACACGCATGCACAGATACGCCAGCACAGCCTTCGTTGCCTGCTGGAGGTGCGCAACCTGTGTGGGGCCCCCCTCCCCCTCCTCACCATCTGGCTGCTCTCAAAGTGCAGCTGCACCAAAGCATCCTCACCAACCGGTCCACTCACAATAACCGAGCGCTGCTGCTCAAGTCGCTGCTGGATGACGCACACAAAAGGTAATAGCACACTGGAGGATGTGTGTTTGCATGTAGGTGGGGGTGGGGGTGGGGGTGGGGGTGGGGGTGTGGGTGTGGGTGTGGGTGTGGGTATGGGTGTGGGTGTGGGTGTGGGTGTGGGTGGGGTGGGGTTGGGTGGGGGACTGCAACGCAGCTTCATTAAGATATCCCGCCCAGGAACAGGAATCCAGCCCTGCTACTCAGAGCTGTTTACGCTAGAACATAGCATTAAAGGTATCATACATGCAACAATGGTATGCTCATTAAAGGTATCATACATATACTCATTAAAGTTATCATTCATGCAACAATGGTATGCTCATTAAAGGTATCATACATATGCTCATTAAAGGTATCATACATGCAACAATGGTATGCTCATTAAGGTATCATTCATATGCTCATTAAATGTATCATCCATGCAACAATGGTATGCTCATTAAAGGTATCATTCATGCAACAATGGTATGCTCGTGGCACGTGCAAGCGCATGTGCGTCTGCATGCACGCGTAGGAGGAGGTGTGTATGCGATCCCGTGCATTTGCATGGAAGCGTGGGTGTGTGACCCTGCATGGCCTGAGGATCTGTGGGATTCCCGTCTTTAAGTAGCAAGGAACGCACCAATTAATTCCCTCTCAGGTGCCTGCGTGTGTGTGTGTGTGTGCAGCAAAGCAGGTAGCTCAATTGGTGTGCACAGTAGTATTTGTGTGACCCCGCAGGTGGTGTGAAAAGCAGTATTTGTGTGATTTGTGTGACCATGTAGGTGGTGTGAAAAGCAGTATTTGTTTGACCACGTAGGTGGTGTGAAAAGCAGTATTTGTGTGACCACGTAGGTGGTGTGAAAAGCAGTATTTGTGTGACCCCGCAGGTGGTGTGAAAAGCAGTATTTGTGTGACCAGGCAGGTGGTGTGAAAAGCAGTATTTGTGTGACCAGGCAGGTGGTGTGAAAAACAGTATTTATGTGACCACGCGGGTGGTGTGAAAAGCAGTATTTGTGTGACCACGCAGGTGGTGTGAAAAGCAGTATTTGTGGGACCACGTAAGTGGTGTGAAAAGCAGTATTTGTTTGACCAAGTAGGTGATGTGAAGAGCAGTAATTGTGTGACCACGCAGGTGGTGTGAAAAGCAGTATTTGTGTGACCACGTAGGTGGTGTGAAAAGCCGTATTTTTGTGACCACGCAGGTGGTGTGAAAAGCAGCGTGACACTGCAGAGCAGCAGCGCATCCAGAAGGAGCAAGAGCGTGTTGCTAAGATGCAGAGGGAGCAGCAACGGCAGCAGGAAGAGGAGAAGGAGCGGCAGCAAGAGCAGCAGTGGAAGGAGCAGCTTGAACGAGAAAAGGAGGCTCGGGAAAAGGAGGAGGAACTTCAGCGGCAAGCGCAGCAGCAGCAACAGGAGCAGCTACAAAGAGAGCAGGAAGAGCAGCGGAAAGAGGGGCTACGGCAGCAGCAGGAGCAGCAGCAGAAAGAGAGGTTGAAATTGGAGGAGGAGGAAAGGCTGAAAGAGCTGCAAAGGCGGCAGCAGCAACAGGAGCAGCTGGAAAGAGAGCAGGAGGAGCGGCAGAAGGAGCAGCTGGAAAGGGTGCAGGAGGAGCGGCAGAAAGAGGAGCTGAGGCAACAGCAGGAACAGCAGCGACAGCTGCAGCAGGAGCAGGAAGAGCGGCACAACGATTGGGAGGCACAGCAGAGACGGGTGGAGGAAGTGCAGCAGCAGAAAGAGCGGGAGGAGCTGGTGCAAAAGGGGCAGCAGAAGAAGGCTGAGGAGGTGCAGCAGGCCGAGCAGCGGCAGCAGCAGCGGCAGCAGCAGCAGCAACAGCAGCAACAGCAGCAGCAGCAACAGCAGCAACAGCAGCAACAGCAGCAGCAGCAGCAGCAGCAGCAGCAACAGCAGCAGCAGCAGCAGCAACAGCAACAGCAACAGCAGCAGCAACAGCAGCAGCAACAGCAGCAACAGCAGCGGCAACGAGGGGAGCAGCAGCGAACCAAGAAAACGGACGAGGAGATTAAGAGGCAGAAACGGGAGGACATGCAACAGAAGCGAAAGTGAGTCATGGATGAGTGTGTGTATTCTGCCCTATGTTGGTAACCCTGCGTTGCATCTGGGCATGGATGTGTGCTTTGGCTGGGCGAAGTGCTTGTGGATGGGGCGTGTTTGGCTGTTTGGTACTTCTAGGGTGGGGTGAAGCAGGGCGGATGTGAGAGGCTGACCGGAGCCGTGTGCCGCACATGACTGGAAATCTTTGAATGAGTCTTACCGAACACTCTGCACACATGTGTATGGTTCTGCCCAACCCCTTCAAAATAGAGTCAGGCGGAGAAAGATGTGTTGTTAATTGCAACGAGTGGCAGACGATGATTACAAATGAATCTCGTTAGAGTAAAAGCACCACTTTTTTGTATAGAAAGTAGTGGTGGTCCGTTCCAGTGGGGGAGAGCGTAATGTCAGCTGCACAATGTGTGACTTGCATTTGTGTGTTCAATTAAGCCATTGCGCTGATTTTGTTAGTCATGGCTATATAATTAAATGGATTGGGTTTGGAAGCTGATCGTCGCGCTGTTGGCAGTTAAAAACACTTGCAATGCTCTATAGCATTCTTGTGACATGCACGTACTGACGAGGGAGTAAGAGTTTGGCAATCAAAAGCACTTTTGCCCTGCTCCAGCATTCGTGTGACATGCACGTACTGACGAGAAAGTAAGAGATCGGTATCACCCCAACAGTCCAATACCACACTGAGTAGATGTTCCCTTGCCCATGCTGGTAGCCACCACTCTGCCTTCCTTCCCTCATCTCTCAGTCTTTCACCACTTCCTCACTGTGCCACAATTCCAGGAGAGAGCGCGAGTTGTCGAAGCAGCAAAAAGAAGAGGAGGAGCGGCGTTTGATGGAGCAGCAGCACCCGCAAGGAGCAGCCCCTGTTGCCGGTGCAGGTGGGATATCTGCTGAAGCACATGCTTGCTTAGTGCTCATAAGCACGCACAGTGCACACAAGCACGCACAGTGCACACAAGCTCGCATAAGCATATGTTCATACATGTGTGTGTGTGCGCTCACACGCACAAACACAAACACACACGCGTACACAAACACATGCATATACTCATAAACGTATGCATTAGTATACAAACACACCCTCACACATACTCTCTCGCACATGCCTAGGCTCGCAAGGGCTTCTTGCCCGCCAGCACGTGCAGCACAACCCACATGCACAAGCCCCGCAGCAGCAGCAGCAGCAGCAGCAGCAGCAGCAGCAGGAAGAGAGTGCAAACTCGCATGGGCACCAATTACAGGGGCAGCTGCACCAACAGCAGCAGCAGCAGCAGCAGGGTCAAAGCCCTGATGGGCAGCAGGTGGTGAAGGGGAAAAGGAGAGCACTGACAGCGGTGAGTGATGTCACGTACTGTGCACTGATGTCACGTATTGTGCACTGTTGTCACGTACTGTGCACTGATGTCACGTATTGTGCACTGTTGTCACGTACAGTGCACTGATGTCATGTATTGTACACTGATGTCATGTACTGTGCATAGATCTCATGTACTGTGCACTGATTTCATGTACTGTGCACTGATGTCACGTACTGTGCACTGACAGCGGTGAGTGATGTCACGTACTGTGCACTGATGTCACGTATTGTGCACTGTTGTCACGTACTGTGCACTGATGTCATGTATTGTGCACTGATGTCACGTACTGTGCACTGATGTCATGTACTGTGCACTGATGTCACGTACTGTGCACTGATGTCACGTACTGTGCACTGTCATGTATTGTGCACTGATGTCATGTACTGTGCACTGATGTCACGTACTGTGCACTGACAGCGGTGAGTGATGTCATGTACTGCGCGTACACACCTGTTGTGTGCTGATTGCTGATTTCGTATTACGTACGCTTGTAGTAGTACCACAAGCGTACTACGTCCATTACTGCCATTATTGTGCATTCTTGCTGCGCATTGTTGGGCTAGCTAAAGAGAGCACCGACATACACTGAGCGCGTACGGTTGGGCACGGGTACACATGACGCTGCCAAAAGCGCTCATGCTGGTAATGACAGACGTAACTTGGTGCATTTGTACTGAGCACACCTGTTATGCAGAGGCAAGTTCTTGTAAGTGTGTAAGGAACGCCTCTAATGGCTGGCACACTCGAACAGGGGCTTTTCTGTGCCGTAACCTTGTGTCATCTCTCCCTCTCTTTTCTATTTTTGACGGACAAGATTGCGGTGGAGAGCTGTGTTTTTTATAGTACCACTGTGACCAGAGGAGAGCTCAAGCAGCCAGCAGGCTTGAACATGTTATGACTTGTTATTGAATGTGTTCATTACTGGAGCTGTTGCTTGGCAGCAGCTTGATAAAAAGTTCAGAGCATACAGATGGCTTCCTCTACTGACGTGTGCATGTGAGATACCATATTTCATGCCAAAAATTCACTCTCATTGTCATGTCACTCCCTGAGAGCATAAACAGCATCCGGACCTCCAGCACAACTTCAAAACTTAGCAAGTTTAACCATTGGCCCTTTCCATGCCAGATGCTGCGGAATGGGTGTAAAACAGCGTGGGGCCACGATGCCCTTACCTCACCCGCCCAACTCCGCATGAGAGGGTTTGAACAGCCTCTCATTCAACATGTTTAAAAAAGCCTCTCACTTAACATGTTTTAATGCTGCTCACTCAACATGTGTGTAAAGCCTCTCACTGAACATGTTTGTAATGCCTGGGGGAGGTCTTGGGGTTAGCTAGATAAGCTAACAGCGAGATGCAACAGGAAGGGGAGGAAGTTGACGTTGTAGGCAGTAAAGTGCGACCCCGTGACGATGAGGAGAGTATGTTGCTTTGAGAGTTGGTCCCGCAGAGCTCCTTCGTTGCAAGTAAGAGAGGGGACAAAGCAACAGGACGCAAAGCGTATTCCCAGTATTGTAAGCATCCCTTAAGGTACTGGGCACCAAACGGTAGATTACATCCCCAATGTAATTGAAAAAAGAAACTACCATGCACTAAAGGGACGGACGTAAGAGAGGAGTGGCAAAGGAGTCTGGCTGCTCTCTACAGAGCATTCTTCCTCATCCTCATGAACCCGTACGTGGTACAGTTTAAATTGCAAGCGCTGCTCTGATTACGTCTTGACACACAGGAGCAGAAGGAGACAATATATCGAGAAAAGAGGATGAAGGAAGAAGTTAAGACTGCTATGAGCAAGGTGCGTGCGTGAGCAATTGTGTACATTCAATTGTGCTTGTTTACGTTTGCCTCATTGAGGCATGGTCGTATTATTGCAATTTCCTAAATCCAATTCTGACCGACAATTCAGAGATAGTTTCATTGTTAGGCTGTAGTTGGCCTGCAGATTTTTAGAGGTGTGGGAGCAATTTACTGTTTGTTGCAGAGGATGTGGGTATCATCGATAATGGTCGTGGGGGTTTCGACGTTCAGTTATCGATCTGAATTGTGGCTTTTCCACTGATCCCCGTGAAACGATTGATCAAGCTCAAATCCCACCCGGCTGTGTGTCTGTGCAAGCTTGTATCAATGCCATTCATGTAGAATCCAGATGACTTCCTTCATCTGCATGACGATTACGAGCCTTTTTAGTTGTAGTTTTGGAATGCCAAGCGCACACCTTGGGTATAAGTTATGAAGTCCATCTGTACTTTTCTAAAGGTCTGATAGACCTGACAGACACTTCTTCCAATTGAAATTATTCCAACCAAAGTGTTGTGCTTTGGCACAAGAACAAAACACCAAAGAGTCAGTCTTTGGTAGAGAGACAGAAGTCGAAGTACTTCTTGCGGCCTCAGTGATAGCCACCAACCCTAGAATATCTGGACTTTGTACAAGCTGTGATGCGCCATCCCCATCAAAGCAATGAGTGACTGAACAGTCCTGTTTCCTCTAACGTTGGTGGGTGTCACGCTCATCTCAGTCCTGTTTCCTCTAACGCTGGTGGGTGTCATATGCCCATCACGCAGGTGATCATCGCCCTTGAAAAGAAAAAGGACCTGTCCGAGGACTTCTTGCAGCCTGTGTGGGAGCTCTGGCCTGAGGATGTGGATGAGGCGGTGTACAGGGCAGAAATACCAGAGCCTATGGACCTCAAGACTCTTAACAAGCGGGTGCACTGTGGTGGGTGATGTCCTCTCTCTCTCTCTCTCTCTCTCTCTCTCTTTTTCTCACACACACACACACACACATTTGGTGAATTTTCATATCGCCTCATCGGCTTCCCTGACGTGAGTGGTGGCCTTTTGGGGGCAGCCCCTACGTTGCCCTACTTCGGCTGATGGCAGGCATTTTGTGCATGCTCGGCGACTCCTCTGGTGGGCAATTACTGCCAAAGAATTGCTGCCAAAAAAACCGAGATGGTATTTGGCTAGGATTGGACCCATACGTGCACCATGTGCACCATGCATGTATCCCTATATATTATATTTGCATCATTTTTGACCGTGCACATAAAGGGTCGGTGTGCACGGTCATGAATGATGCATATATAGGTTCGGTGTGCTACGACATCTGTACGTACGGCATGTATGTGTGGTGTAGACCAATCCTACTAACAGCCGTGTCGTTTGTCGTCGTTGCCTTGAGGAGGAGAGCACGCTCGTGTTTTCTGCATAGAATATGGGTTTGAGACACCACAAGATGCATGTGAAGGGCGTAATGTCTTTGTCTGTAATTCTGTAAGGACTATTAGAGAAATGTGGTAATGTTACGGAAAGGTCCTTGTTTTTTTAACAACCACAACAATTATATCAAAGTTGCAACTGGAGAAGGAAGTGATTCATTGTTGGTGTCTCTGCTTACCCTGTATGCCAGCTTCCCTTGATGCAGACTTGATGCAGACTTGATGCAGACTTGATGCAGACTAACCCCTGTTTGTTAACCTCTTGGGCAAGATTTGTGGACCTTGACCTCATTGCGAAAGCAAATGCTTCTTGTGCAACCTGCAGGGGAGTTTGACGTCGATGCCTTTGAAGATAAAGAAGGCAATAATTCTGCTGGCTACGAAGCTTTCACCGCATTTAAGGAGAAGCTCCTGCTCATCAGCAGCAACTGCATGCAGTTTAATGAGGGCAATGCCGAGTATTGCCAAAAAGCGGAGGCTTTCAGGCAGGGGGTTGAGGCTCTGTGCGAAGAGAAGTGGATGGAGGTGACCAAGGCAGTTTTTGACTCAAGCCTCCGCCCCTAGCTGTTCTGCGACACTCCTTGTTGTGACTTTCTGTCTTTAGCATTTTTAGTTGCGAGCTCACTATTCTCATCTTCAGTAGCTGGCCTCTGAACTGAGCAGTTGTGTGAATCCTATTATATAGAGAACTCCTTGCCAAGTGGAGGAGGTCCTGACTTTCCTGAAAGTGCTATCAAATTCAGTTGAGGCACGCAACTTTCTAAATTTCCAAATTGATGTGTCAGATGAAATCACTGTCACGATTACCAACGATCTAAGCCAGAATTGGGTCCCTCTCAAGTGAAGTTGGAGGACTGCACTTCTGACTGCTGGCACTTCTTTCTCTCTTTCTCTTCTGCTCCCCTATTCAGCTTTGCTGCAACACGCTTACATGTACTGTACAACATACACTAGTCGGCTGCCGCGCCTCTCTTCTCCAGGGCTGGAAAGCTTACCCAACCAACTGTCTGGGCATTGAGTAAATTATTTCAACAGAATTAAACTGACCAGCTTGTTCTCAAGCCAGTCTAAACAACCTCTACTGAAAGCCCAAAAATTGTCCATGTCTATTAGGCACGCAATTGGTGTTTACACAAAGGTTTCAACAATTTGAATAAGGAAGACCTTGTGGCAATGATTCAGTTTATTCAGATTGTGCTGGGCAAGCCTCATACTGCAGCACCAAAAAATTCAACAGAGGATCCACAATTCAAAATGTCCATAGCTATTGAAGGACAGGGTAGCTGCCCTGAAAGCCTAGTGGCCCATGGTCAGGCCAGACTCTTCGGGGTTGCGGGTTCGAATCCGCCTGGTAGCGTGAGTACTTCGCTGTCCGACAGCTCCGTCTCCGTTTCCATATCCTTGCTTGAGGTGTTATCACCCCTGCGAATTTTTTTCTAGTGAAAGCAAGTGTCTGTGCTTGAGCTGTATCAATGCAAAGGGACATACACCTTTGCAACGTATCTTCAACTAACCTCCCAGGAAAAGGTCAAAGTGACACCAGCCCAGCAAATTCACCGACAAGCCATCATTCTCTGCAACATCAGTACACTTAACTTCACTGCTGTGCACGACGAGCCCTTATTGCACGAGGGCATGCATTTTTTCATTACCTTGTTACCAAACAAACAAAAGGTTGCAAGCTTTGTGATTTCATGCATTGCCTGTGTGTGAACAACCTGTTACTGTACAAAGGTTCAAGCTTTGTAATTCCATGCAGTGTCTGTGTGTGATTATGTGATTATCCATCCTGCTGAAGGGGTTTGCAAGACCTGTGGGAATAACATATCACTGCAGGGGGCCATCATCAGTCCCACTGAAGGCCCGAAGTTGAGCAAGATGCCTTGATGCCAGAAACCGTTAAGCTATTCTCGAAGGATACAGCTTTTCCTCAACTTTGAGTCACGGTTGCTGCTTTGGCTTGTAACAATATGAGCTTGCCTGCATGGCATGGCATGGGAAACGCGTGAGCGCTTCGGCAGCTGCTTCAACTGGATGCCTTGTAAGCACTAGATGTATGTAGTACGTGGTAAGGGCTGATATCAACACACACTTTCACATTTTGCTAATGTAATTGTCAAAACAGGGTGCCTCCATGCCGTACGAAGCCTTCTAAAAATACTTGAAGCACATTTGTCCCATGTCCTGTGACAGTATTGAAGGCACATTCAATTACATGCGCTTTCTTTGTGCTGTGAAAGTAAGCGGCTGGCTTGTCAAGACACTTGTCACTAGGTGTTGGAGGTAAGGCAGGCAGTTTCATACACATTTCATACACACTCACCTAGAGATACAGACTCCATTTCATACACACTCACCTAGAAATACAGACTCCATTTCATACACACTCACCTAGAGATACAGACTGCACTTCATACACTCACCTAGAAATACAGAATCCATTTCATACACACTCACCTAAAGATACAGACTCCATTTCATACACATTTCATACACACTCACCTAGAGATACAGATGTCCCAAACCTAGACGAGCTACTGTGCTCTTCAAATCCACATGTAAGGTACAAATGAAGGGCCACCTGATGTGTAGAGTGAGTTACAAGCACTGAGGGCCTAGAAGCAGAAATATCTTAATCCAGTTTGCAATGTGGTTTGTGGAGTGGGTTACAAGCATTGAGGGCCTAGAAGCAGAAATATCTTAATCCAGTTTGCAATGTGGTTTGTGGAGTGGGTTACAAGCATTGAGGGCCTAGAAGCAGAAATATCTTAATCCAGTTTGCAATGTGGTTTGTGGTTTGTGGAGTGGGTTACAAGCATTGAGGGCCTAGAAGCAGAAATATCTTAATCCAGTCTACAATGTGGTTTGGAGGGTGGGTTACAAGCATCGAGTGGAGAAAGAAGCCTCCGTCTTACAGATGTTTTTATTTTGCAGTTTTAAGCTTTGACAAAAGCGCATCATGAATGCATAAGCTATTCAAATACAAAACCAGCCGCCGCGGTAGCAAGTAGTATTTCGAAGGCTGAACCAAAAGCAGGCCAAATCTCACCTCATTATCCGCTTCAACATGTGTGTACAAATTCTCTGCCTGCCACGTGTTCACCTGAAAACAGGGCATTGGCTACTCACTTTAACTTTCTTCATGATTTCAAAATGAATTTGGTAAACAAGAAGGGCTGTGCCATAATCCAGTGCACTTCTTGGTACACACTGGTGCGTGCGTGTGTGTGTGTGCGTGTGACTGTGTCTGTGTGCGTGTGCATACGTGTGTATGTATGTATGTGTGTGAGTGCTTATGCGAATGCGTGTGTCGTTGTATTTGTTTGTGTGTATATGTGTGTGCGAGTGCGTATTGCGCGTGTGAACTTCTGCGTGCTTGCATGTATGTTTGCGCTTGCATGGACCTGCCATGGACCCATTCTCCTGTTTCATGAGCATTAGGTCAGAGTATACATGTTCCCAACCAGCCCTACATATAGATACAACTACGCGTGCTGTCTTCCTACTTCTACCAACAGCATCATTTGTTGTTGTCGTAGACCCATGTGTACGTTGCTGTTGTCGTATTAGTACTCAATGAACACAGAAATCTAGGGTCAGCCTGAATTGCACACGCACACACTGTTTCTGTACATATGAACACTTTTGGGCTAAAATTAACATTTAGACATCGTAATATTGTACATATGTATGGCTAAGGCCAATCCTACACACATTGATATTGAGGGTCACACTGCATACCAGTAAAGCAACCCCCTTTCATCCACGCTCATCACGAGCGAAGCACTTAACAGCCTGGCAACCCTAATTATAAAAACAATGTACATTATTGTTCACGACCCTCGTGAATCGCTACCCCCCTGCACAGCCACGTCAGTTACAGTTTATATTGAAGCAGTTTGGCTTAGGGTTGAGGGGAAGCAGGTTAAAGATATTGAAAAAGGCTGCAGACTCTATTCTCCTTGTGCGTGCGCGCTTAAGCCACGAAAAAATGATGGCAACCACTCACCCCTCCTCGTGGCTTTGGGCATCAGTGCTTTGCAGCATATGTCAGAACGAGAATGCCTTTCTTGAGGGATTGCACAAACCTAGCCTCAATCAAGCCCCAAGTGACTTTAGTCCGTTCTTACTTCTCGACCCTGAACAAAACGCCGTGACTCGTGCTCTAAGCCTAGAATACGTAAGAACGGGAACGCAGCCCTAGACTCAACTGAAGGATGACCATCAAAGCATGACTGACAGAAATAACAAACAAGCAGTATACCCTCGTGCTTTTTTACACCTGATATTTGCTCACACACATAGTGTGATCACTTTTTTAAGGAGGACGCAAGGCACCTAGCCCTTCTGATCACGATTTCCCGCAATCCGCGACTCTGATCAAACCACTACATATATATAAATACAAAGATCACACTCACTGCTCTGCTCATGGCCTCACGCATGGCCTCTCTAGATTCATATATATTATATAAATCACACTCACTGCTCTGCTCATGGCCTCACGCATCAGGGCTTTGCCCACCCCCTGCCCACGGCTGTCTTCATCAACCACAACGTTCAGGATGTACGCTCCCTGCCACATGTGCGGACGGCAAATGGATTATACATTTATTGTACGTTTTGAGCAGGTTCCTGCTACAATAAGTGTGTGTAATAACTGTATGCTCCTGCCACATGGGTAGGTTGTGGAAAGCTTGTGGCTTTTTGGAGCAGGACGATAAAAGTACGCTCTTCATCGCACACCTTGAAACTCTAGCAAGCTAAACTACACTACAAACTGTCAAGAAAACTTAATAAGAGCTGAGCATTTAGTATTAATAGATCACTTGTGCTTATGCACATACGCGCGTGGAGGAGGGATGGCTCTTAAATCCGTTTAACAGGGTCTCCGGGGCAATGACGTAAAAGGTGAGTGCACAAAATAGGCCTACACCAACTGTGTCTGGCACATTTGCTTCTGCTGGGGGGGGTCTATCGCTCCCAAGCATAGACCCTCAAAATGCACGGTCTTGGGCGACCCTTTGTATCTCTGTTTTGCCCGGTAGGAAGGAGCACTTATCGCCCACAAAAACCCCAATATTCTACCTTATTGTCTTTCAACAACCCCTTGGCAGATTGCTTACCTTCCCTAACAGGCGCCTACCTTATCATCATCCGCAGGGACCCCAGCAGGGTGCTTGCCCGCCACCGCACGTGGCACACGGATGTCTATACACCCAAGTACTTGCTGCCCTTCCTCCTCCGATCTTGCCAGCTGCAAATGGTGGTGTGTCACAAAAGGGGGTTGATCTCGCTAACTGCAAATGGTGTGTCGGAAAAGGGGGTGAAACAGCAGAGAATAGGAAAAAACCGAATGGCAGCCCTTTATCATCTCTCTCTGATCAAAGATATCAAAAGTAGGCACAAGACGCCTAATTTCAAGGACCTGCCTCCATCTGATCCCCATCCATCTGATCCCCAGAAACGTAACCCTCCTCTGCATCCCTTCTCATTTTCAGGAGGTGTACGACAGGCATTCACAGCATCTATGTCAGCAGTGAACAACGCTCCGTTACTTGTCTGCGTCTACCATGCAGCCTCCCCCACGCACCAGGCACTCACACAGCTGCCCCGAGGTTCCTGGCACTGTCCTCTCCTTGAGCGACTCCATCTTAGGGGGGAAAGGAAGGTAGGGTAAGGATTGAATGAGTTCCGCACTGGAGTTTCCGTGTTGGAAGCAGGACAGATACATCTCATGAGAGCAGCAAGTGCTGCTGTGCCAGTGGCAAGACAGGTGAAAGCAGCGAGGGTTGCCGTGCCAGCAGCAAGGCAATACGGATCAGACTGAATGCTCAGTGCATTAAGTTGATCATGCACTATATAGAAGGGCAGAAGTAAGGAGGGATGACTAAGGGAGGAGTGTTGGGGTTGGAGGTGTGCAGGCTCACCTCTTGTGCCACAAACTTCTTCTTGAAGGACTCCACAAACCGTGACCTGTCATTCTCATAGAACGCATTGGCTCTTAAGCGTGCAATCTGAATGTAGTCAGCTTCGCATGATGCTGGGAAAACCCCAACTGGTGCTGCGGCTGCTGCCACTTGCTGCAGGTCACGCCTGATATGGAGTTGCTTGCGGCGAAGCAAGCGAGATGGAGCAGGCAGTGGGGTCGGGCATGGTGCACGTGGAAGGGAAGTTTGGGATGCCTGAGAGGAGGAAGAGACATCAAAAACGATTGGGCAAGTGGTTTGTGTAGGAAAGCGTGTATGTACGTGAGTGTCGAGAGAGTGTGTGTGTGTGTGTGTGTGTGTGTGTGTGTGTGTGTGTGTGTGTGTGTGTGTGCATGTACATGTTTGTGCGCGTGTATGCATGTGTATGTCTGTGTATGTCTGTGTGAGTGTGCGTGTTGTCTATGCATGTGTGTGCGCCTGTTAGTTTTAGTTTTTTCACTCACCAACTGCATGATAAAGTAAGGCAGTAGCCCGCTGTAATTACGATGTTGAAAATAATAGAATGGGAATGTCAAAGAAGACCCATTTTAAACCTTTCTAGACTTTGAGGAGAAGATAATGAGACAGCCACACAGATAAGGTTAAAAGTTCTATTAATTGGTCAGATTCAGCTTGGACGAGCGGTAACAGGCAACCAATTTTCCTGTAACGTTGACCAGCGTAATTTACAGTAAGTCCTGTTTCTACAGGTGTAAGAATGCATTGCCTTGGTGCCCAGTTGATTAAGAGCGCTTGACCAACCCGACAGCTAATCAATCACACACACACACACACACACACACACTCACACACACTCACACATACACACACACATACACACACACACTCACACACTCACACATACACACACACACACACACACACACACACACATACACACACACGCACACGCACGCACACAGGATAGATTATGAAATCAAACCCCTTTCAGCACACACAGGGAGAAAGGCTGCTGGAGGTCACGTACTCATTTGCACAGTGAAGTTAGTCAAACATGCGGGCAGCAGGCTATCGCTCCCAAGACGAGCCTGGGGTGCCAAACCTTCCGGGTTACAGGCATGCTCAGCATTACATGGCAATGAGCCAGGTGTGTGTATGTGTGTACGTGTGTGTGTGTGTGTGAGAGAGAGAGAGAGAGAGAGAGAGAGAGAGAGAGAGAGAGAGAGAGAGAGAGAGAGGGAGAGGGAAAGTGGCTGTGTATTTGTGTGCATATGCGCTGCATTGCCCTTGCAGGGTATGTTTTTATGAAAGTGCAAGACCTTGTCCCTGTCTGACTCTCTGAGAGGGCAGCACCCACACTGACACGCCCCTCTTCAAATGTCGCACGTTTGATCCTGCAGCCACGGCGGTCATCCCTGAAGTTTGTTCGAGGCTTCCCCATTGTTGAAGACATCCAGGTGGGGCGCCCCATGCTTTCAAGGCACCCCCTATCTACTCTGCCAAGAAGGGCGGTAGGCTAAATCCTACAGGGTCAAATGCAGCACCTGACACCTACTGCTCTAATTGAATAGGCATACATGTCCGTGTACAAAAACGTTTCTGACACGCACGCGCACACATAAACCCTCCAACGCGCGTAGGACGTGCAAGCCCCAGCTGCCGGGGTTGGCAGCAAATTCCCTATCCCTGTGAGTGGTGTTATGAAGGTCCTGCACAATAGCTCAGGCCAGGTTGCCAGCAAAGCTGTGTCGCTTCATCTTGAAGTAGCATGGACTTTACATTTACAATGCAAACCCTCATTTCACTGGCCTTTAACCTTTTAATGCTGACCACCCTTCGCCTTCTCTCCCCCCCCCTCCCTTCAGTTCGACTTCCGAGATCAAGAAAGCCCCCAGTCACACTCACTGCCACCTCCTCTAGCCCACCTGCCTCCGTCACAATACCAGATGCAGCAGCAGATGCAGCAGCAGCAGCAGCAGGTGCAGCCACGGTCACGTATGCATGTTATTGCACGATCATGCACACGTGCAAACATGCTTGCATGCACTCGTGACGCAGGTGTATTAACAGCAGCAACATAGTGGTGACTAGCGGTCCCTGCTTGTCCAGAAGACAAAATGCACATTAAGTCATATAGGCACGCACACACTTGTCCCCACCACCCCTCCCCACACCTTCAACCTTTAACCTCCCCGCCCCAAACACACACACACACACACACTCGCACACGACAACACAGGTGCAGCAGCAGCAGATGCAGCAGCAGCAGGCTCACATGCACCCTCCCCCACCCACAGCGAATGCCATATTGGGCAGCGCCACTAGTCGAGGAGCGATGCAATGGACGGGGGTGAAGACGCCAGGATGGCTTATCTACAACAGAAAGGCGAGTGGGCACAGGCACAAACACACATGAGCACACACACACACACACACTCACTCACTCACTCACTCACACACACACACACTCACTCACTCACACACACACACACACACTCACACGTATACAAACAAATGCACAATTGCGCATACACACATGTACAATGGACATACACATATGTATACCAAGACTTGCAAGAAGATGCTTATGTATTCAGCTCAGACAGGTGTAGATATATGTCTTCAGCTCAGACAGGTGTAGACAGTAGACAGGTGTACACACAAAGTGAACACGTGTTAAGCTACACACACGAACACATGCCCATAGGTTGAAACTCACACACTGTAACGTGCCGTGCATTGCAGGTCCTACGCTTTCACGCCTACTCGTGCGACCGTGTGTTGCACAGCCCCCTGGAAGAGGTACGTTATCCTGAGTCCAGGATTATGGTGTGGGGGGGGACAACTTTACTGCGTACGTAAGCCTTCCCTCTTTCCTTTATAGCTGTCTTAATGAGAATGTAGGGTTTCACTAGTAGGTCCTATTGGCTGTTTTGTCAGACGTGACATCATTCGTGGGAAGCTCAAGCGGTGGTTGCTCCCAGTCGTGGACAGGCGTTATGGGGGGCCGCACAAGTTGTTGCACGAGGAGTTGGAGCGCTGTCATATCACCAGTACTGATCTCCAGCACAAGGAGCCGCACCAGTTGTTGTACGAGGAGTTGGAGCGCTGTCATATCATCAGTACTGATCTCGGCCTTAAAAGGGGCCACACCAGTTGTTGTACGTGGAGTTGGAGCGCTGTCATATCATCAGTACTGATCTCCAGCACAAGGGGCCGCACCAGTTGTTGTACGAGGAGTTGGAGCGCTGTCATATCACCAGTACTGATCTCGGCCTTAAAAGGGGCCACACCAATTGTTGTACGAGGAGTTGGAGCGCTGTCATATCATCAGTACTGATCTCCAGCACAAGGGGCCGCACCAGTTGTTGTACGAGGAGTTGGAACGCTGTCATATCATCAGTACTGATCTCGGCCTCAAAAGGGGCCACACCAGTTGTTGTACGAGGAACCAGAGCGCTGTCAGATCCCCAGAACCAGGCACAATGGTTTGGGTGTCGGACGAGAGTGTGTCACCCGCCCTGCCTACAAGTCCATCATTGCACGCAAGCAAACGCCTTGACAGCACAGATATGAGCAAGCACTTAAATGCATTGCTAGACGTCCTCCTTCAAGCAGTGTGATAGTTCCCCACTCACAAGTGTAGGGAGGGAGTGGTTGCTCTGCCTGAGGAATCATTGTTTCCTTCTTTAGCACTGATGCCAAAGTGACTGGTCTGCAGGTGCGGGTACGCTACTTTGACATCTTCTACCACATGGAGGACGGCAGCATGGAGATGGTGGAGCCACAGGCCGTGAATTCAGGCCTGGTGCAGGGCAAGTACCTCAGCCGACACAGGTGTGTGTGTGTGTGTGTGTGTGTGCGGTTTGCGTGTGATGATGTGTATGTGCATATGTGCGTGCGCGTGTGTGTGTACTTGTGCCCTGTTACAATTTTGAGGTGTGTCTAACGTTTGTGTGTGTGTGTGTTGGTGCTGGTGTGGCTGGCAACTCAAAACGTCAGGCTTGTGACGGAACCGGTCACACAGTTGAGTACGTGTGTGTATGTGTGTGTGCCTACCCTGATGCGTACCAGACGGCCAAGGCACTCGTCACCACACACCACAGGGCAAAGATGTCCGACGGCCAACCCCTGACACACTTAGAGTTGCGCGTGGGCCAAGAGCTGGTGATCTACAGCAGGAGGTTCATGATCACTGGCTGTGACCAAGCCACGCGTTCGTTCTACAGTGAGCTGGGGCACCCCCAGCAGACAAACTTTGCGGCCCCTGAGGGGCAGTACGATGCGGCCGTCAAGGTGTGGGTGAGGGTTTGGGTGTGGGTGTGGGTGTGGGTGTGGGTGTGGGTGTGGGTGTGGGTGTGGGTGTGGGTGTGGGTGTGGGTGCGGGTGCGGGTGCGGGTGAGGGTGTGGGTGTGGGTGAGGGTTTGGGTGAGAGTGTGGGTGTGGGTGTGGGTTTAGTGTAAGGGATGAACTGCGTTTGTATATGTTAATGATCGTGTGAAATTGATGTGGGTGTGGGTGTGGGTGTCCACAGCTTTAGTGGGGGCCAGTACAAATTGGCTTATTTCTGTCAAGATCTCTCATCCTTCATGTCCAACATGCATCGTACACGATACCCCCAGGCTGCACGTGCGGCAGAGGAGCTGCGGCGATTGGCAAAGCGCGGCCCAGAGGACGATCTGTTTAATGGCGACACCTTGGGCTCAGGCGCTGTGTTTAAATTTGACGAGGACACAAGCAAGCAGGTACAGCGTGGTCCATGTTGTGTGTGCTGTGTGTGTTGGGTGAGCGTGCGTGCGTGCGTGGGTATAAGTGCAGGTAAGTGTGCAGGTACACGCACACACACTTTCTCTCTCTCTCTCTCACACACACACACACACACACACACACACACACACACACACACAACACACACACACACAGGACCAGCTAGATGGAAAGGTGCTGCGCTTCTACGCCTGCTGGGATGACACAAAGAGTACCTTTGGACAGAAGCTGCCGTTCGTTGTTTACTACTACCTACAGTGAGTGCAGATCAGGTTGCAAACACCTCGGGTGTTCATTTCCAGAGCAGCGCGTCTCTAGCTGCAGCTGTGGTGGAAACAGCTGTAGCTTACAAGCTGCTGCGCGTCTTTAGCTGCAACTGTAGGGGGAAAACCTGTAGGTTGCAAGCTGCTGCTTGTCGGGTACCACTGCTACCAAAAGTGACCACTTTTACCAAAAGTGAGAACAGAGCAGTCTCTGCTGACAGCATGTCCCGCTGGTATCCTTGAGAGCAGGGGCTTGAAGTACGTGTTGTAATTCATTACCTGATGTGTATGTGTGTGTGTGTGTGTGTGTGTGTGTGTGTGTGTGTGTGAGACGTACTGCAAAGCTGGATCAAGGAGCAGCTAGCAGGCAGAAACCTGCAATGTTTACCAGCGGTTGTGGCTTACTTTTCTGAGTCTAGTACTTGCATTTCTGTGGCTTATTTTCCTGAGGGTCTATTGCTCGCATTCCAGCGTACATTTGCTGCAACTACATTAATTCAGCTAGAGGTGGCCAGCTTAATGAGTGGGTCGATGAGATGTGGCCAATAGGATGTGCGTACACTTCATCCTTCATCCTGCCGAGAATCTGCCCACACACTCGACATAAAACATGACATTGCAAAAGCAACGGCACCATTGAGGTGGAAATTCACAAACAGGAGCATGATTGCTGGTCTCATGTTGACGTGCACCTGCAGGGTGCGCCTGCCCTATCCTCTGCCATCCTATGAATTCTGCCCTATCATCTGCCATTCTGTGAATTCTGCCCTATCCTCTGCCATTCTGTGAATTCCTATCCTCTGCCATCCTGTAAATTCCGCCCTATTCTGCCCTATCCTCTATCATTCTGTGAATTCCGCCCTATTCTGCCCTATCCTCTGCCATTCTGTGAATTCCGTGCAAGGTCCTGTGCATGCTGCTCCCACCCACAAACATAAATAGGCATGACACTGCTGGACAAGGCCCTTTGCTCTCTCACACGTTTTTATTACATGCTCAAACACGAACAGGAACGACACCGTGCTAAGTTAGGTCCTGTGCTCTCTCTCTCTCTCTCTCTCTCTTTCTCTCTCTCTCTCTATCTCTCTCTCTCTCTCCCTCTCTCTCTCT
>Ga0307968_1000941_pt1 | contig 22752 bp, 18 predicted proteins | sample OrgLakmetagen650_FD_201834 | JGI IMG/M metagenome (GOLD analysis project Ga0307968, IMG submission 201834) | Saline water microbial communities from Organic Lake, Antarctica - #650 | ecosystem: Environmental > Aquatic > Non-marine Saline and Alkaline > Saline | place: Antarctica: Organic Lake...
CCGGCACACTCAGAAACGTCTCCTGTCAACGCCTGTGCGGTCAGATGATGTTCGGGGGGCATGGGCTGGGCTGAGCGCCGGGCAGCTTCCTCCAGCTACCAAACATTGAGTCACTTCTTTCCACAGCGCTACTCACTGCACCCCTGGTCACCATAACTGGTATGCCCCGACAAAAAGTTTTGCTCGGCCTGCCTGCCAAGTTTCAGACCTGGACGTTGGCTGCGTGGCTCTGGCCAGGCCCTGATTCTCAACTTTCCAAACTTTCGTTTCGGGGTACGCCCAGCAGCACCACCCCCTGCCCCTCCCCTCCCCCTGATACCGCAAGGCTGCCTGATTTGTAAGTCTGGGTCACTGTGCAAGTTTTGGGGGCGGGGGGTGCGCTGGGCGGGCCTGCGCACACTGGTGTGAACTTTACCGGAAGACGGCAAACCTAGGGGCTTCGCCCCATGACTGGGGCTTCGCCAAAAAAAGCCTGTAACCAAACCAAGAAACGCTAGAAAGATCAAGGGAACAGGGCTAGGCACTTAGCTACAAGGGGTTACAAGGGGTTACAAGGATGACCTACAGTCCGACTTAGCTACAAGAGAGGCAACACCAAAAATATCAGGTTGGTTCATAAAGGTCCTCAAACGAGCTGGGCCATCCTCAAACTGAGGTGGGAAGATAAGCTGTTGCTGTTTGCGAAGTCTGACCAGATGATCATGCGGAAAGTCCAACATGTTCCTCATCCTGAATAGCGTGCCAGTCACATATGTCACAGATCCTGAGCTCATAAGGCCTTCTATTCCTGTCATGACGCATTCTTTGGACCAGAAAGTTGTGGCCTGAACTTGTAAGCACTGAAAGGCATGGGTATAACCAACACCATCTCACGTGCAGAGCTAGCAGCTATAGCAGCTGCAGTCACACACGGCTACTCACATATAGCAACAGACAGCCTTAGCTACATCAGCCACTGCACCAAATCAAAAAAGCAGCTCTCACACCCGAATATCCATCACCACCACATCCAAGGAGATGTCCTTCAATCCATTGCTAAAGCAATCCGCCAATCACCATCGCCCATCTACTTCTTCAAAGTAAAGTCTCATGCCGGTATTATTGGTAATGAACATGCCGACGCCCGTACTAAAAAGTCAGCCACCACCTACTCCAACATTGCTGACACCTCCATCAGAATAGCAGGCCCTGAGGGAAATCCCTTCAACAACATCCACTGGCTTGCAAAAGAAGACATAGAAAACCAATCACAAACCCATAATCATATCCATACAACAAACATGTCCCATTCTCCTCCCCCAAAGCTTTGGTGCCTACCAAACCACCGTGACGCCCTTCAAGCACATATGCATCTTCTCCATAAACTGGGAAATACCAAAACTGAAGCGAACTACCATGCGTACTACCAGACCCTCATAAAGGATGGCACTGCCAATGGAGCCACGCAATGCTTACCTCACATCATCCAATGTTTCCTTTAAGACCAAAGGGCGGTATCATGATGAAATACAGAACAGGCACCCTATATAATTAAAAACATGCAGTATTGTTCAAACTCTCAACAAGTCAAACCTGCCCCCTCTGCCCACAAGTAGGCAGTGCCCTGCACATCCTTTCTGGGTGCCAACACACACAAATAAGGAACATGATCACCGAAAGACACAACTAAGCATGCCGCATGATCTTAAAGGCTATCAGCAAAACAGGCTTCTTAGGGTCATGCATTGTCTCCAAAGATATAGACAGCAACGAGCGGATGACCATGCAAAATCTTCAGGTTCCTGAAACAACTTAAAGTAGAGTTGTTCCCAAATGGCTCTTCCCACCCCGCTTCCTAGATAAAGACAGATTTACCTCCAGCAGCCCAGATTTTGTGCTGGTTACTCCCATTACTGCAAAAACACAAAAACAACAAACTAATGTAGGGGGGTGGGTTCTTCGAAGTGGCAGGGGGCAATTGAGGGAGACTGGGAGCACCTCAGCAGCACCGCCAATTACCAGTAGAGCCACCAACCCCAGACAGCATCGGCCTAAAGACCTCAGCAAACCTCGGCGTGACATCCACCTCGTCAAAATCAAGTACTGTGAGGACACCAGACCTCAGAACCAGCTGAACGCTGCAAAGGAACAGCACAATGCTCTCTGCAACATTCCCCAAGGAGCCTCCGTTACTCTCCACATCATCCTTTTGGGTGTGGGTGGCACCATCTACAACAACCACACTCTGAAGCCTTTCAAGGAACTGGGTCTTGATTCTCAAAGAGTAAAGAAGCTTGCCTCCAAGCTCCATGTGCACTCTATGAACTTTGCTGCTAAACTTGTCCATACCAGACGTGCCCTTTGCAGTACTATTCTTATCAACTGTCATCAGGAGCCGGTTTCAGGCCAAGCCTGCAACCCTCTTGATCCACATTGATTTTCCCTTTCCTTTTGCGGTGGAGGAGCTTTACGGTACTTGGTACCAAAGTGGCTCCTTTTCCTAAATTAATGTGGGAGTGGTTTTCACTGCCTGCGTTGTTTTATTCCCTTTTACACTGAGTTATGTTGAGAAACAAAGCCTTATATGTCACAGTCAGAAATATTATCAAATAAATGGTTGAACTGGTGCCGTAAATGTTCTGTGCCCATACATGAAACAATTAGTGTTTCTCATCTTGGATATCAAGGTTTACAAAGTTTACAGAAAAAAGGCCTTAAGTCAAGAAGTGCGACTGCTAGCCAGCTCATAAAAAGCAATTTGCTCATATTCCCGTCTTCACACAAGTTGCAGACAAGTGCACTCCTGTCCGGACTCCTGCCATAAAACCAGTTTCACACTTCAACCCATGTCCTCAAATCTTGAACCGGGCTACGTTCCTCATGACGCTTTTGCTCAAAACCATCTTCGAATTCTTCAACAAAACAAATGGTGCATGTACATCAGAAACCGGTCTTTGAGAAAGTGTGATGAGTTACAGTTTTGTTCAACGAGAGCAAGGGTCTTGACCATGTGCCTCTCTCCAAACTGCCTGATGCCTGCATCTCAAGTCCATGCACAGATTGGAGATATTCAGCTTCCTGTAATGTACAAAATCACTTTTGTATACAGTGCCATTCTGCAAATCACCAAAAGCATCCTTCATCTGTCTAATCCAACAATTAGAAGCACCAGAATTCCCAAAGAAAATATCTGCTTTCATCACATCGAGTAAAGCATTGCTGTTTGAATCAACCATGCTGTTTCGAAATTTGGCAGCTGACCTAAACCAGTAAAATTGCAAGGGATCCTGCATGTATTCTCGAAGCATACACCTGTTTGCAGAAGTAGATTTAATTCCCAAAATTCTCTTTAACAAAGCCATGTGTGCGACCTGCAAAGGGTTGCTGAATCCATTGTCATGCTTCAGAAATTGCGTAGACCAAATCTGACTGGCACACATGCCAGCTGACAATCATTGGGGGTTCAACCATGATGCATGTGTCTTGTAAAGCCACAACATAGCAGAAGGCTTGGAGAATTTGTTGTCCAGTACCAACCCATTCACTCTGCTGTCACGACGAATCATGGTGCCAGCTTAAGCATGACACTGCGTATAGCTGCTTTTAAAGGATTCAAAGCATGGGACGCAGCATGGTGTAAGTTCATGTGCTTGGCAAACAACATTCCCAGGTAAGTAAAATAATCACTCTTTTCAAGCTCCTGATTGTAGAGACAAAAACAGGAGCTGCAGAATTTAGGTATGCATAAAAAATAACTGTAAAATTTCTGCACATTCATTGTACTACTTAGTAAGTCCTTTCCTGGCAGCATACAATCCTAGACGTATCAACGTTTTCTGCAATTGGACTGGGTCATTAGCTGTCAGGGTCAGGTCACCAGCATAGAGCATGTGAGTTACCCTTAGTAAGCCCTCAGTGCCTGTAGCAGCACCCACAAAGCCACTCCCAAACTCATCATCCACATCATTGATAAAAAGGGAAAAGAGGAGACGTCGTACATTTGTCTGATAACGTTGATAAGGTGAGTGGGCATCCTGATATTATTCAAATGATTCCAAAGGTGGGGTCTGTCAATAGTGTCATACGCTCGTTTAAATTCAATAAAGGCCGTGTGAAGGTGGGAACAACCCTTTGGTTAAATCTGTTTGGGAGCGTGGACTAAGTGCCTTAAAATAAACACAGGCTGAATCGTGCTACGTGTGGATAGAAGAAAAATTGCATGTCAGGAACTTTTCGGTTCTCAACACACCATTTGGTCACCAGTTCTCTTAAACTGTTGGCGTAGAGTCTATACAATGTCCCACTCACAGCCAACATGCACTAGTTGTTGGGATCAAGCTTAGAGCCTTTTTTGCAAAGGGGGGAGATCTTGGCTTGTTTCCAACAAGCAGGAATACATTTCTCACTCAAAGCAACATGGAAGAGGTTGGCCAGGCAAGGAACAATCACATTTTTATCTATCCCATCATTCGGGTAAGTGTATAGGGAAAAAACTGAAAAATTTTCAGAACTTGATGAAGAAGAGGCATTCATTTTACCCCCACAATTTTAGAGACTAGGCACATCATAACAGCGAGACTCGGACAGCCAAAAGCATCGGCAGTTCTGTCCATACCTTGTGAAATACAACCACGACCCAGGGGGACAACTGAAGCCCGGGCATCTATGTGCCGCCCTTGAATTCCTGTTCAGTGTATCAGGAGGTTTGAATGGTGGTTTAGCATGGGGTAACTTTTGCGGACCTGATGGATTGGGCAGGGTAAAGAATAAATGGGCTCTTTGTCTGTTAAAGAGGCACCAGCTCAAAAGAAGAAAGGAAAGGGAAATTCCTGGTCAGATCAGCATGTGCAGTAAGTTTCAGTTTAGTTTGGACTGCGAAGACGTTCGACCTGGGATAGCTGCTTAATTTACTAAAGGCTATGTGAGAACGAGGGAAATCCCAAAAAACAGATTAAGTGAAAAAGGAAGGCAGCTAGACCGCTGATGAAGGAAATACGCACTGACAAAGCGAAGATGCAGGTGGGTAACTCCAAACACGCCCTTACTAGCCCAAATAGAGGTTGCAGATTAAGCCATCAGTCAAAAATTGTGGCTGCTAGGCTGCGCATGTAAAGTACCAGTACTGCGATGCAAAAATGTTAGGAGTGTTAGTAGTAGCACCACAGACTTGAAGCACCTACAAAAAATCCTGAATAGGGAAAAAAGGCGCAACACTGTTTGTGACATCGCAGCACTGAACAAACAGTCAAGCGTCTGCCAGAACCACTGTACCGTGCTAGCCCATACACACAACGACGCACTTGATCAATAAGAAAGATGCTGACAAGTAAAGCTATACTGTCCTGACTTAAGTAAGGACAGTAACGCACATTAATATGAACAATGACGATAACATATATTGTCGTTTCTCAGCAGAACACCAAACTGGTAGTAGTAGACGACACTTTTCCTATCAGAACAAGCAGAAAAGGCACAAGAACAACATCAGCCGCTTCTACCTTGCCTGCTAGGGCACCGTAGAGCTGGTTCTGTGGTTGGGTCCTTGTTAGTGCCTATGTTCACAGTCTACATGGCATGTCGATCAAGGCAGAACCACCCAGGACTGGGCAGCCGCCTCTCTCTTTTGTGGTAGTCATAGTGACGTGTGGAGCATTTAGGTTCTCCACAACTGTCTTGCAGGAGATATTCTTATTTTGTTGTTTGACTGTCAGACAGCATTGTGTGCAGCAGTGTGTGCACCGGCCCGGTCTCTCGACGCTTTTTTTTTTTGCTGACCTTTGGGCCTAGGCGCGTTTACAACGGCGGGTGAAGATTAATAGCCCAACATGCAATTTCCGAATATACCGTGGTTGCTATATTACAACAAACTTTTTAAAATCAAGAAATCAGATCAAACTTGCATGCATTCTCCACCAGTTTGCCATCTCTTGCTTCAAAACTCTCTTCCTTAAAAGTGTGTTAAGGCAGGCTCTTCCTACAAGCTAGTTGTGGAGTTCGAGAGTTCGAGCATCTTTGACCAAAGGTCAAACACTGGGTAACCGGCCTTCCTGACCCACTTGGCTTTTATACCTTCGTTTGCATTTCCAACGCTTCTATGCCTTCCTGGTAATTTTGAGCAATTGATAAGTATATCTGGTTCTGACCAACCCTTGCATTTTAAATTTCTTCTTCCAGGGGGGGGGGAGAAGAAACATATTTTTTAAACCCACTTGAACCGCGCGTTGTAAATACACATTCGGGTTATCAATCGGGTTATCAATATTCATTTCTACCTAATAATTCTAAACCATTAAACCTGCCGATGTAAACGCGCCGTTATATGCTGGCTGTGTCATCACTACCAGCGGGGTCTTTTCTTTCCCTTTTTCTTTTTTTTCTCTTTTCTTTTGGGCCTGAGACTCTCTCTTTGTGTTTCTTCTCCTCTTTGTCTGACACGGTGAGATGCTGTATGGCTCGACTCATAACAGTGTTCTTTCCTATCCATGCCGCCCGGAAGTGTCCATACCATGTGTTACTTTCGTACCCCTCAGGCTGGAGGTGTGCAGGCCTCTGCCTCCCAGCCAACCACCAAATCCCCGTTCATCTTCAAAGCCAACTTTAAACATTATCCAAGTAGGATGTTGTGTGGCTCTGCATCCATTGGATGGTGCAGGACACAAAGCAACTCAATTCCCTATTCCATGTTGGTGTATACCTCAGGCTGCGATTCATTTTTCTTTCATTTCTGAGCTAGTAGAAGAATTTGGAATCGGCTGGCCGGCTGGCCGAGACCAGTCAGCTGATCAGCCAAACATTCCTGGCTGTAGGGTACCCCCCATTGTAACCATATATAAACGGAGACTAGTTGGACATGTGAGTAAAGACTTATCTGTTTGGCACTACCTACCGGTAATCTCATGAGCCAGTGTCAGACCAAGTTAGTTGCGTCCCTTTCTTTATTCTCATTCCATGTCATCAGGTGGAAAAAACGAGGAACTTACGGAAACGTCCACTTGGCAATTGTGGGAGTTGGTTTAAAACCAGCGTTCAGTCCTGTCTTGGGGACAAAGTCCGAGTGAGTACCTCTGCGCGGTGGTCCCTAGAGACGTGTTGTTTGCCCAGAGGAGGGTCGCACGGCTAAATCTCACTCAGTACGCAGCAGCGACAGCAATTTGCAGTCGCAGCAGCAGGGGGGGAGGGGGGTTTGAGGCAGCAGCGGAGGGGCGTGGGCTAGGCAGCGGCTCTATTGCGAGCTGGCTCTGGAGCGCGGAGCGTGTTCGGGGCATTAGAGGTGCTCGCGGAGAGGAGCGCCCAGCCGAGCCTTGGAGGGGAGGTACCAAGGCAAGAGAGATGCGCGTGCCTGCTTTTGGTCTTTCGAAAGGTGCCGCCCCCCAAGCATGAAGACCCTCGGTAGTCGGGATCCTCCTCAGACTACTAAGGCAGGCACAGTGGGAGCAGTGTAATGCTGAGGTAGTGCAAGCAGTGTTTGCTTAGTAGACCTTTCTATAGGCTTGCACCGAGTGACTGTGTTGGTAGAGTAGCACGGCAGGTTCAATGCTGTAGGGCTGGCTATGAGAATGGGTAGTTTTTGTGCATTGGCAGTGGCCGAGATGGGTGGTCATCCCTGTAGACCCTTAGCTTAGCTCTGCAAAGTCTGTGCCTGGTGCTCTTGCTTGTTTGAGGCTGGTACTCAAGTCTCTTTGTGACTTCTTTCCTCCTTCTGGTACTCTGTTGGATCTCTCTGACTGGGCCTTTTTTGTCTGCCGGTAAAGGAGTTTTACGGTACTCGGTACCAAAGTGGCTTACTTTTCCTTACGTCTGGATGGGTTTTTGGTTCGAGTGGATAGCAGGTTTGGGTTTACAAAGGGTTTACAAAGGAGGTAACCGGCAGCCACATATGTTGGGCTGATAGGCATTGCTGGATCAGCCAGCGTAAAGTAAACGTAAGGTTGTAAAAAAAGTATTGGTCTCAGCCGTTGCCATATAATTTCTAAGGAAAGTGATAAGTGATAAGTAAGAGGTGGATAACAGGTTTGGCTCTCTGCTAGCGCTGAAATAGATCCAGCCTGTTTATGAAGCCCAACTCATGATGCTTCTTGTTAGGCGCCTGCTGCCTTGCTTCTGGTTTCTAGAGCTGGCTTGACTTTCTTCTTGTCTTCTATGGAGCACTAGCACTGCTTCCTTTAGAACTATCTATGCTCAGACCAAACCGTTTTCTGCTAGTTCTTAAGCCATACTTGACTCTCTTTTTCTTCTCGTAACTAGACCTTTTCTTTCCGACTCTTTCTGTTGCTTATCTTAGGCGCTTCCCCTTTTGTTTAGATAGGTGTGGTTACAGACTTTTTCCAAGCTTCCGCTAAGATGCTACTGAGGCGTATATGGCGATGTAACCTTACCTTAACTTCATGTGGGGAGTGGTTTTCACTGCCTGCGTAGTTTTCTTTCCTGAACGCTTCAGGAGGCGTGATTCACCGAAAGTGGTGCATTGAAAAAGAACTACCATGTTCTAAGCAACTTGCTTAAAATTAAGTTCAGGATTTAAAGATTTTGCCAGTATATTATTCACTCTTTAACATCAGACTTCACAACTTGCAATTAGTCAAGACAAAGCAAAATGTATCTATAACATTGCAACCAGAAGCTTCTTTATACTGTATTCTCTGCCATGAAGAACGAAAGCATGCTATTTTTGGCCTGAGAGATGTGGAGAAACTTTGAACACCATTTTCAATTCCTGATCTAGCTGTGTCATTAACTCTCGACCATCTCGTTGATATATCCACCGCCCTTGCAGAGGGCAGGTCAGTGCTAAGTCCTCGTTTAACAGACTCGGATCAGGGCTTTGTTCAGGGCCAACGCAGTCGTATCGGAGGGGACCACTGAGGACAGATAGAAGCAAAAAAAAGTGTTGCCCAGTCAGGGTTGTCCAGTGCATTAGAGGCAAGTGGTTCTCCGCTATATACATTTTGCAGCAGTTTAGTTTAGTTTGAATTACAAAGGCCTCCAGTCTGGACCATGGCTGCTCAACCTGCAGGTCCCAACAAATAAACCAATCAAAAAGATCGGCAGCTGCATTAATAAATTTGTAAACCTCTGAGTTATGTTGAAAAACAAAACCCTTAATATATTTTGCAGCAGTATAACGCAATCTATTACCCAATAGATTAAATGGTGTTCCGGGAAATGTCCGTACTTTTGGGTTACACAAGGCTTTTCTTTGCAAGAGACAACACTTTAAATTGAACAGAGGTAGATAATGATATTTATGTAACTTTGGATAATAAATGCGGCAGATATCTGAGAGGCTAGCTACCAAAACCTATTGCCCACCTGACAGGAGATGATAGCCACATTTGACGATTAGGTGTTTGCTTGTTTATAACATATGTGCCAAGCTGCCCAAGGCACACTGTCAACACGCCTTGCTGCGGAGCATGAGAATGAGGTGCAAGGGAACAAATTAATTTAGGTTAGTCCATGAACAATGAACGTATCACAGCAATTTACCTCATCCTCATCCTTAGCATAAAGGATAGGCAACACCCCCTCCTGCAGCCACATGGGCTTTTTTTGCATTTTGCTTTTAAATGCATGTCTTAGCAGTTCAATTGGACCCTATGACACGAAGTGTCTAGGGCTTATGGATTGCTAGAGAAACTGAGAGCCTTATAGCTTAGAAAAGATTGACTGTTTCCCAAAACATTTGTCTTTAAATGCTGTAAGAATGACACAGCCGGACTCAGGACTTGATGCCGAGCAGGATGAAGAGTAAATAATTTGAAAAGTAAAATGGCACCTTTTTTCTTAAGCTCCTTGATATAAAATTTATACAGCTGGGAAGAAGACTTAATTTTAAGACATAATGGACCTGCGTGGAGCATTTGGCGATGCCGCGAAATGCAAGCCTGGTTCCCGAACAGAGTCATGTTGTTGCATTTTCGCGATGAGCAGGAAGTTAAATACAACATCGCCCCCTCAGCCCGTCCACTTGTTGTTGTGATGACGTGTGCTCGGTGCAAGCGCTGTCTGGGGTTGAGAATGGCAGGTTTCAGGAAATTCTAACAGACATCTTGCATCACCCATAAGGTCTTTATAGCTGTGGAAGTTTGCACACCTGCCATGCCTTTTCACACAAGACTTGCTGATGATGAGTTGCACGACCTAGGGTCCCCAAGCGCAGCGCCACTATTTTCTTGATCTTTGATGCACAAATAAAACGCGCTTGGGCTCGCTCAGCGAAGCCAAGAAGCCCCTTGCTTGAAACTGCATTAAGTACATTAGAATTTTCCCCACATTTTGCCGGCTTTGGGCTCACTGCACTTTGTTCCAGAGGACTTTAATTGCCGTTACTAAAGCCAATTTCAATGTTGTGTGCTTAATGTTAAATGGTAGCATGCAAATAAATCTCCTCAGAGGAAGGGCAAAATTGGAAAATATTCCTTTTTGCTTTCTGCGGGCAACCACCGCACGCCGCTTCGTTAATTTGGACCCAATTCAGCATCAAACTGACGATTCGATTAAAAGCTACCAGAGCATGTGCTCAATTTGACAAGACGCCCTGGTTATAGACCAACAGGACGAAACACACAAACAGGCACCTGTGCTCAAATACCGTGCTTTCCAAAAGCATTGCACGTCTAGTTGCGTGGTTTGCAACAAAGATTTTTGCTATGTAAATTTGTTAAAACTCCACCAAAGTCACTGGAATTTGGTGGTCTGTGTGGTCAGACACAGCGTGCACGTGCTTGAAACATAAGATCGATTTGACATGTGTCCCCCAATTGCTAGCTCAAGCTTGTCTGCTTGGATGGAATTTACGCAACGGTACTGAGCTTGAAAAGTAGCAATTACCAGACACATACCCTGGGAGTATGCAAAATCATAAAACCATACTTCCCCTTTTGAGTCTTAGTCTTTTCTCTCTGCAAGGCGTTTAGCATATAGATGGAGAAGTCCAACACAGTGCTTACCTCAAGGACACATACTGCTTATCGTGCCAAGCTAATGACTCTTTACCTCCTGTCTATAAGTATGTAGTATATATATTTGTACATCAACTCGAGTCACTTCAAACAAGCAGTTATTTTTAAGGTGCGTTGGGTTCTAATGTGCACATCCTATTACATGGTGGCAAAGCGCCTTGTACGCCTGCTTTAGTTTCGTGGAAGTTATCTATATGTTCTTCTGATCCCTAGCCTCAAAGCATGGCAATGAATGGGATATCAAGCTGTCAGGGCCCGGGGCTTGTTGCGTCAGCTTTGAAACGCTGTTTTCTTGTGCAGAGGGGCATGATGCAAGTGGAGTTAGTTACCTTCCTTGACGGTTTAGCTTGATTGCAAAGAAGCTTGTAGTAGAATGAGGAAACTAGTTTCAAGTTCGAAGCCTCACCCCGTATTCTACATCAGAGCCTTCTATGTCATGGTCTTCTACAAAGACCTGCAGGGTTCACAAAAGTTGCTTGTGAATGCTCATTTAGAAGGAAAAGCCTGTCTTAAAGTCTTTTTGGAACATGAGTGCCAAAGCCAAAGCTCACAGGGGCATTGCAATGGATGTGCAGGTGCATTAGCAAACACCACGCCGTGTATTGTACGCTTAAACGTTAAACAAGTAAATGGAGGGTCAAGCATACCTCGAACTTCTCCTGCAAATAATCCAGTGTCCGGTCGGCAAGGTGGTGATACACCGGCTCAGCTACCACTTCCGGGTGCCTGTAAATAGTGCGAGAGTCCCACAAGTCAAAAGAGAGAAAAGAGCCAAAATGACCACAACCACTCCAACTCACAGGACACGCAGCTCCTCGCTGAAGCAGCGTGCTTGCTGTAGGCTTCCAAACATAGGGGCTGCACAACTATGCAGGCGCACACTGTGGCCCTCTGCCGTTTGTTGGTGGTGCGTGCATGGCAGGGCCCAGGGTTTTGTGCCCCGGACCCGCTCTCCAATTGAGGCACACGAGCTGGTGGTGAAGCTCAAATGGCCATCAAGTGAGAGCTGGTATGGCACTACTGGTAAGGGAGAAGCCCTGTAAAATCTTGCTAACCAACCAAGGGCCAACTGAGATGTTGGCATATTATATATATATATATATATTATAAATATACATCAAACAACGTGTATGTGACAACCTCATCAATTTAATGCCTCGACGCAGGTATTTTTGGATATACCTATATAAAAAACAGAATGTTACCTCATATAGGTAAGCAAAACTTAGGTATTCGGTCCCGGAAGGCGGACAGACGCTAGACACGCACTTGTGCGCCTTTTCAAGGTATTCTGAAAATAATACCTTCAACTTGCACTTGCATGCTTTGTTCCTTTACGCAAATAGGCTGAAATGATTCGCCACCAAGACTTCAAGACGCCCTGACAGCAATTCCCGGCATTGCAATAATGATGGGAGAAATAATGTGAGAGGGAGGTAGGGGGCTGGGTTCACGCATGTGCCAGCCGCCGGTACACCGAGGCGAAAGCGGGAATTACTTCTGCTCTTACAAACGAGCACTCCCATTTTGCAACAGACAGCGCTTGTGTACTATGGCAAATAAGAAACAGCATCCTCTACCCACAACATGTGAAACAGCACAAACATGCCAAATTGCTAGAAAACATTGTACACCACACCCAGCAATCTAAAGACACGATAATGTACCTTTGCAAGGTCAAAATTCGTGCTGGCATTTTTAGGAACGAGTGTGCTGATGTTCTGATGCCATAATAAATTGCTCTGCGGAAAGTAAAAGTGGCCATGACACCCCCATTAACACTGACACTCATCCCCACTCATCCATCTTCTGGCCAGCAAGAAGGGTAAAAGACCATCCCCAAGTCCGACTACCAGGAACTATTAACACTTGCAAATTGTCACCTTCAAAAGGAAGGCTCTCAGAATGTTTAGATCTCGATGCTGCAAAAAGCACACATGCACGACAACACAAACTAGGTCCTAAATCAAAAATATATAAGTAAACCACCAGTCTATAAATTGCTATGCAAAATGCCAATTACTGGTCAGGGAAGGCACTGTCGAGAAAAACATAACTGAACTTGGACAAATGCAGATGATGAATCATCTTTGCAGAAAAAGAAAATTGTCATGCTCTGCCATCTGGATCTGATAACCAACCAAAATCTGGCAGCCCCTCAATACAACCATATGGAAGGCCCACCAGCGGGTAGGATTATTTCAACTGGTTCTTATCTTGCAATCTCAACGCGCAACAACAGCAGAGATTTAGCCAGATGCAATCATAGATACTCCGACCCAGCAATTACCGCGCTAAAATTAAAATTTAACTAACACGTACCAAACTAGATCTGCCACTAATGCAAGAAGAGTTGCCTTTATCCTAACAGATGACCCTGCCAATCCATGCCCCCTGGCTGTGAAGCCCAAAAACATACAACCAAACAATCACAACATACACCTGATTGAGAGTAAGTATTGTGCAGATACCGTAACAAGCAGAAAAGGCACAAGAACAACATTAATGTCTCGCTTACTAGGACACCACAAAGCTCTCAACACCATCCTACTAAGAGCGACAGGCACCATTCACGGGAGTTATACAATGTCCCACTGCACAGCCTGGGAGTAATAGGTTTGCATGTCACAGCCAGATCTAGCAAATCCACCAGATCTGCAACGAAAAGCATACAGGCTAGATACGACACCCAACGCAACCCCCAATAATATCTGAGTGGTACTTCTGGTGAACTTGTGCAAGCCTTTGCCTCCCAACCACCTGGTCCGCATTGGAAAGCCATCATATCTTTCTACTCTCCCGGTGGGATGTTGTTTGTCTCTGCACCCACTGACCGGTGCAGGACTCAATCACAACATCCTTTCCTAATTCATGTTGATAGCGATTACAATATCGTCAGATCAAACAAAATGAAGAGCGATTAAAGCAGTTAAATTCAACGTGGATTTTGACCGCTCCCCTCAGTTGAAACGATTTCAACCGCTCTTCAACCGCGGTTGATTTCAACCGCTTCAACCCCATTTCAACTGTGTTCTTGATGATCTGTGCTTTAGAGAAAGAATAAAAACAGAGCATAAACACTACCGGTACGGATCAGGAAAGGATGTTGTTTTGTGATCTGCACCACCCAATGAATGCAGAGACACACAACATCCCACCTGGAGAACAAAAGAGGTGTCACGCCTTGGTGGCGCTATCTGTCTTGTAGTTTGACTGATACAGCTGCTGGTCATGACAGAGGAGATGCTTTTTAGTGGGATCAGGTGGGAGGCATGGGCCTGCACACCACCAGGAGTATTGCTCAGGTATTATTGGGGGTTGCGTTCATTGTCTCGTCTAATCTGTATGATTCATGCTGCGGATCTGGTTGCATGTAGGCTCGTTTTTTCATAAGTGCTGTGGCGTGTAGACCAGTAACTTCAAGGCTGTGGAGTGGGCTCCTTGTGTGGCTGCTGTAAAAGGTGCCTGTTGCTCCTAGCAGGATGGCACACGGGTTTGCAGTGTCCGAGTAAGCGAGGCATTAGCAGCTTACGTCGTTCTCGTGCCTTTTCTGCTTGTTGGGTAGGGAAAGTGTCTAAACAGTACTTAATTTCGATTAAATGTATATCGCGATTGTATGGTTGCATGTCTCTTGGTTTCATAGCCAGGGGGTATGGGTTAGCAGCGCCATCTGCTAGGTTATCACGGGCAACTCTTCTTGCATTATTGGCAGACCAAATTTGATATGTGTTTGTTGGGTTTCGTTTGGGGCGTGATTGCTGGGTCAGAGTAACTATGATTGCATATGGCTTGCTAAATTTCCGCCACTGTTATGCATTGAGATTGGATGGTAAAAGCCAGGTTGGTATCATTCCTTCCTGTGTCTCCTCTGAAGGGCGTATAATGTCTTGTTGTGATGATGATGGCGTATTACATAGGTCCAGGGGAGATAGCAAACTCCCTACTACGAGGTAGAAACGAAACTTAAAGTTGATAAATAAAAGGGAAGCAAGAGAGGCAGGCTGGAAGCGATAACAGAAAATAGGGGGGACAATTAAGGTGATGAGAAGAAGGGCAAAACGTGTACGAGAAGGTCAAGCGTGGGAAAAGAAGAAGGAAGGAAAGCCTGCGTACTTTGGTGCCCACGTAAAAAGAACAAGTTTTAGGAAGACAGGGCTAGTAAAGAGAACAATGGCAACGGGCCGATCTAGCTACATCACCGTGAGGCACTCAACATATAAACTAGGGAAGCTAAGAGTTAGCCAGGATAAAAGCAGCTAAGCCATTGCGATGACTGGTGCGCCAAAACCAAACTCCAACACAACCCAAGGAGAAGAGAGAGTTCCCCTACAGAAAACGCAGCTACACCAACACGTCACTCTCAACATTACGAGCCAATACTTGGGAGACACGATAGGAGTACAATGAACTAAAGGTTTAGATAACAAGAGGCGGGTTGTTCTACTAAGAGCCGAGAGCAAGGGGAAGCTGGCTAACCTATACCTAGATCAAGGCGGTAGACACGCTAGGGAGGGAGCTGCAGTGAAACAGCCAAGGAGCCGTTTGGCCTAGCATAAAAAGGGGTGAGACTGGCCTAGGTCAGAGAAACTGGAGACACTACCTTGGCAGGCTGCAAAGTCTTTGTGTTGTACCATGCATGCATGTACCAATGCGTTGTACCATTTTTTCACGACTGCCTACGTCTGCTTGTGCTAGCAGGCAAGCACCCTGTGTACCTTGTTGGATCGCTTTTATGATCATTTGTCCAGCAGCGTTGTGCCTGTTAACAATCATTTATCATAATGGGATGACTGCAGCCTGACAGCATGTGGTAGGTGCCGGCTAGCTTCTGGCAGATGGAGCAGATTGGTGGGCCTTCTATATGGCTGCACTGCGCGGCAAACTTTTGGTTGTATATCAAATCTGTGCGACAGAGCATGGCATTCTTCTTTTCTCCAGAGTTGACACTTGCATTTTTCGAAAATAAATTAAGTATGTCTTTCTCGACAATGCCTTCTTGCTTGATCAGTTCTTGGTATTTTGTAGCGATTTGTGGACTGATGGTTTAAACCCTTTTTGATTTAGGACCTAATTTGTGTTGGTCGTGCATATGTGCTTGTGCAGCATTGAGATCTGAGAAAATGGAGAGCCTTTCTGCTGGAGGATCTGGTTGGCAGGTGTTATGAGTATCTGATAGGCAAGCTGTGAAATGGTTTTCCACCCTTGCTGGTCAGAATATGGATGAATGGGGATGGGCGTCGGTGTTAATCATGTGGATATCGTGGCCGTTTTGATTTTCCGCAGAGCAATTTGCTGTCAAGACATCAGCGCACTCAATCCCTAGGATGCCAGCATGAGCTTTAACCTTGTAGAAATGGATGGTGTCTTTAGATAGCTGGATGTGGTGTACGGTGGATTTTAGGAGTTTGGCATGTTTATGCCGTTTCATGCGTTGGGGGTAGAGGATGCCAATTTTATTTGCCATAGTGCTCCAGCGCTGTCTGTTGCAATATGGGTGCGTTCATTTATCAAAGCAGCAACAATTCCTGCTAGCTTGGCTCTGGTTTTGTCGATGCTTGTACCTCCAGGGTTTACTTTGGTGATTTTGTTGAATTGAGGGTGGTACACTCCCGCTCCAATGGACTGAGATTCATTTTCTTTGTTTGTAACAAATCCCATCTGTGAAGGCCCACTCTTTCCAGTTGAGGGCTTTGAGCTCCAACAAGCCTTGAGCTCCAACAAGCAGTTTCAGGCCCAGCTGGCAGCACAGCAGCAAATCATCCAGCAGCAGCAGGCTGCACTGGCAGCACAACAAACGCATCAGAGCGCGCCAGCCGGCACTCAGCCAATCGGCACAATTTCACTCTGTATTCTGCCCATATGGGACGGGAGCAAGGACAAGGACGCTGAAACGATGCTCTGCCTTCTGGAATCTGCTCTTGAAGCCAATGGCGCACTCAGCATCCAGCGTGAGCCAGGCCGCTACACAACTGTTCTCCTGCAATGCTGCTCAAAGGATCAGAAAGCAAGGAATTCCTGACCCAGGCAGTACAAGGCAAACACCCCAAATCCCAGCTCAGTCGTGGAGGCCAAACACACATTTCTGAAGCGCCTCTAGTCTGAGGTGCGCAATAGAGCTGCAAATGCCAGAGATGCTTTGTTTAACAGGCAGATTCGAATGGTTGGCAATATGTCCGTGCAAGATTATGCTAGCCTGTTCAGACAACAAATCGTGCACATTCCAGAGATGCATGAAAATGATCGCATCCGTTGGTTTCATTCTGGTTTGGCACCTCAGCTCCGCATACTATGTATTGTTGACCAATCTGGCAATGATTTCACCTCAGTTGAAACCCTGACTAAATCCGCTGTGGGTCATGAAAGGCAAAACATTGTCACATTGCAACACAACAACACAACACTCGGCGCACTTTCTCTTGCTTGTCCTTTGCACAGGGCATGACCCAGAAAGATCAGCCTCCTGCCAAGCTGCAAAGGGAAGATGAGTCTCAGCAGCAGCCCAGCTTTGCCCGCATCGCTGCACGTGGCAGGCACTCCATCTGTGGGGGCCCCAGTCCCGCTTCTGTTTTGCGCACTGCTCCTGCAGCGCACACTGCTCCTGCCATCCGAGGAGGGAATGCACGTGGGCGTGGCTGGACAGGAGGGCGCGGCTCAGGTCCCAAGCCTCCGCGCACCACACCCCAAGATGCTCTCCATGACGCGTTTCAAGAATCTCCAAGGCCGCTCGCTCAGTTTGGCTGCATGTGGCTATCAGAGGTGTTTCAGAGAGTTCTGGGTGTAAAGAGCAGTTCCTGAGAAGTGCACAGTGCTAGTGCAAGGGCGCTTCCTTGCGAGTTCCATGTGGTGTCCAAGACGTGGCCACCGTGGTGCCTGTAAGCGCATTGCGAGCTTCTTCTTGTAAACCTCTTTGTTGAACTGAGCGAAGTGCGCTGTTTGCTGCATGCCCCTAAGACGTGAAGGCCCAGGGGAAGATTGTCATCTGGGCTGTCTGCCGCAGAACCCGCGTGTTGCTTGGTGTGCTTTCCTTTTTGTTTTGTTCTGTTCTCTCACTTGTGCAACTCATCTGTGCGATCTTTCTGGAGTGCCCGGTATCCTTTCTGTGTGCTTTCTGAAGCTCCTTTCAGGCTTTCCGTTCCCAAATTTCTGTTTCAAAATGCTGGTGCAAGGACATATGCTTGACACATTTTTTCATGATTGAGGCTGTCGATCTTTTTGATTGATTTATTTGTTGGGACCTATAGGTTGAGCAGCCATGCCAGGCTGGAGGCCTTTGTGATCCAAACTAAACTAAGCTAAACTTGGCTGAACATCATGTTCTGAAGTCTGGAGATGTGTGCCTCAATTGCTTTGAAGTGTGGTCCAGGACTATGGGAACCATTGAACGAAAATCCAAATCAGAGCGATTTAGAAGATTTGTCCTATTGACTTTTGATTTTGCTTTTTTTCGTGGGCGATTTAAAAAAATGCAAGGACATTCTTAGCCTTATTCTCCGTCTTAGGCACAATTCGCAGGCCACACAACTCTAATCTGTCTCTCTGAGCATCAAAATCAGACTGCCAGCATCATTCAGGAGTATGCAAAGGCAAAGAAATCAGCTCCACACGGCACAGCTGCAGCGTGGCTCCTTTGTTCAACCGTTTCCACTCTACTCTGCTGGAAAACAAAGGGATGCACAGGAGGCGCCAGAAAATTTTTACCGCACAAAGCATGCACTCATCTCTGCACTTGTTCTCTCGCTTCCAGACCCGGACCTACCGTATGAAGTCACTGCAGAAGCAATAAAAGTGGCAGTGGCGTTGTTCTGGTTCAAGAAGGACATCCTGTTGCCTACCAGTGAGAAAAACTACAACACTGGTGAGCAAGAACTGCTTGCACAGCATGATGCACTTCTGCAATGGGCGTCGGAATGTTAGAAAGCCTTAGTAGGATCTATTGTTTGGCTTATTGCTCGCTTATTTGATGAACAAGCGGCCAGTAAGCCAGCTCGATTACTACCTAGGAAGCGGACAGGATATGCTTTTTGAATAAAATTTCGAGTGCCTTGACAATCCAGCTAGGAAGCGGTGGGTTCATACTGGTGCAGGAATCCAAGGAAGCAGGCTAGTAACCCTGGGAATGCTTGCATTACTGAACTGAAGTCAAGTAAGCCACAAGTACTTTAGCAATCCAGCAATGAAGCAGGGGGTCTTACTGGAGCAAGTATCCAAGGAAGCAGGCTTGGTAAGCCCAGGAAACCCACAGAGATCAGCAAGCAGTAATAAGACACAAATAAGCGGTCCAGGAAGCCACAGTAAGGCTGACAAACAAGTGACATTAAGCCAAATGTAAATGTAAATGTCTATGCTGGAAGTCACCAGCGTGCTTTAAGGAAAGGCTCTCAACTAGTGCTCACACTAGCCAGAGCCCCACCAGAAACGAGAAAAAAAGAGAAACAACAGAGACTAATGAGGATCCGGCGGGTTGTCAGCCATGCATTCCGGCCTGCGCCTAGCCCTCCTTAAGCCAGCCGCTCTACCAGTAACCCCCCCATCAGATCCCCCATTGGCACTGTTGTTGTCAAGGTGTATTTTGTGTCTTGTTTTTGTAATCTTGTTCAAGCTTTTTATTGCATGGCAGTTTAGTAACTAGTTGGTGCACTTTGTGTGTGGTGGGAACGCCTAAGTTTAGTAAAGGAGTTATGGTGTACTGATTGTAGATTGTGCCCCCAACTCCAAGAAGTATAACATGAAGTGTGACTTGGTTGTTTCAAGAGGTGCCTTGGAGGCTCCTTGTTTGTAGACACCGGATAAGGGGTTGATGCTGGTTGTGCGCTTTTTCTATTGTCTGTTGCGGGTTTATGTCTGAGCATAATTTGAATTCTACAAGATGTATGTCTCTGTCCTTTGGGGGGATCTGTTTGGGATCCAAATGCCTGCTTCTTCCTTCAACGGGCATAACTAACACGCCATCTGGACGACTTTGATGTCTAGTTTGAAGGTTTTGTTGTGTTGGGAAAACCCAGTCAGGAATGTTTCTTTCAATGTCATCAGGGGGTTCAATGTTAAGGTCAGATAGCTTTTCACTGTTGCAAGCATCCATTGTAACAATTGCTGAGCCCAGCTTGCCTTTGCTGATCTCTTCACCACAAAGGCTTACAGCGTGGTGGTGTCGGTTTATGTGCACTCTATTCAAAGTATGGTTCTATTCCGGCTCGTATCCACCAAACTGCTGGAGGGGGATTTTTACACTTGTGCCAATACCAAAAACTGAGCTTGCCACACAAAAAGAGGCAGGAGAAACAGACACACTGGAACCACACAAAACAGGAAGGAACAGGCCAAGGGCAAGTTGCTGAAGTCAAAGAGAGCAAGGGCTTGAAACTAAGCTGCCAACTATCTAAGGCACAAGCATAAAAAGGATGGTTAGCACAGCGCAAGCTGTGCCAAGAGAGTACTAACTGATGTTCGGTTGCACTCGCCTCCAAGAACTAGAGTACTTCTGCATGCTGCAGAGTACTCAGCAGTTGTTGCACCTAAGAAGTAAGTGTGGAGCGAGCACTGTCTGATCCTCCGCACAAAGGGCAGGTGGCAGGACCTGTCGTATGGCTAAACCTTTTGGTGTGTTTGTCTGTGTATAGTGTCTATCGTATCCGTCCTGTACTTAAGGACTTGTTCCTGTTCCTTAAAAGTCACATTTGGCATGGACCAAAACTTGTTACTGAATTGGGCATGCACAAGGGGCTTTGCAGTAGCTTGTTGTGTGCGAGAGTCGGGCTGTGCTGCACGCTGAGACGTACCATGCAATTCTTGTTGCCGGAGCTTGTAAAAGTGGTAATGAAATACAACATTCCGACGAATACAACATTCCGACAAGTTGCCAGAGCTTGTAAAGCAGTGTATCTGTGTTAGCTTTATTAAGGTAATGGTGGGCGTGCATGTGATGTTTTAGTTTGTCTTGCAGGTTGGTCAAAACCCGTAGCTCTTCTGCATGGGAGCCAACTTTGTTTGGAACGCTTAGCCAGAACAGGTCGTAGAAGGGGTCAGTAGCTGGCGGGAGGGAAACGTCAGAAATTTGATTGACTGCTGCTTTGTGTGCTAGGTGGTCTGCACCCTCATTGCCAATAATACCAGCGTGAGATTTCACCTTGTAGAAAGTGACAGTAGAAGGTGAGGATTGGATTAGAATTACAATGTCCTTGAGTAGTTCCCTGTGCAAGTGGTGGAGTACAGCCATTAGGTTCAATAGCAGTTTCCTAATCTGAAAGAGGGATGAGGCACTGTCTGTAGCGATTTCAGTGTGGCCTTTTTGTACCGCTACTAGCACAGCTGCAAGTTCAGCTCTATTTATGGTGAGTGTGGGGCCGCTGCCTCCAGGATTGATAGTGATGGTATCATTATAACCAGTGTCTGTATGTAGTGGGGGTGAAAATGCCAGCGCCTATAATTTGCTGTTTGCTGATCGCATCTTGCATGGCACTACCATCAGTGTATGTGATTGATTTCCAGTTTTGTACTTTGGGAATGTGTGGGCTCTTGTACTGGTTGACGTTTGTGTTATGAAGCATTTGCCACTGGCTGATGTTAGCAGCAATGGGAGTATCTGGGTGTAGGAGTTGAAATCTCTTCCTCTGCTTGTTCTTGCATCTCACACGAGCAGTGCCAAGCACGTGGGCACTATTGTTACAAGTCCACGTTGCTTCAGGAATTGTCTGTTTGAGATTGTTGAGCCAAGCTGGGTTGGATTCAATCAGGGCTTGCTTCCCTTGATTGTTCCAGACGACTATTAGCTGCATTTTATTCTTGTTTTGCTAAGGCTGGGGTGGAGCGTCTAACCAAACTTTTGTAGGTTTAAGAGCATGCTGTCTGCAGAAAACTTGGCTAGAACGCATGCATGCTCAGGGTAGTCGTTTATCCAAGTCATGTACCCTTTCATACTCCAACCAAGTCAGTCAGGGAGGAGTAGGAATGTTGCTGTAGCTTTTTGAGTGGAGTCTGTTGATTGAAGTGCATGCCCCACAAGTAAATGCAGGAGATAGTCGCAATAACTCTACTGGCAAAAGGAGAAGCCAGTGAATTTTGTGTCGAAAGCATTAGTGCTTGCTCCAAATACTGTGTCTCTGGTATTTTCGCTCCAGTAGGCTTGGTAACTTGGGCCAAAATCTAGGGGGCTAGCAAATTATTGCTTGGTAACTAGTGCCCATTTTTGGAGGGAGGTCATAATGTGCCTCAGGGTGCAATACATACTGGAATCTCTCGCCTTTTTCCCAATGTTGTTAAGTGAGCTCATTTGAAGTTTATACCTTTGTAGCAGACCTACGTACAATTTCAATTGCCGCGTCTTGCACAGGTGGTTGTGTAGTACTGTGTAGGCCAATCCATTTACCTAGATTGAATGTAAGCATGTAGCAAGATGTTGAGCCGCTATAGGGATAGCATGCCTGTGCACTTGCCGTAGATGTCATACGCACAGGCTGCTTGATAGGTTATGTGTTTAGGGATTTTGGGTTCACTCTCTGAGTCTTTATTAATTCCTGGCTTGAGGAGGTCCACATCCCGCACCCAGATCTCACATTTCCAGGTGGGTGAAATGATTGCTTGGGGATTGACAGTGTCTGTGATAAAATTGCCTTGTCTCTGATGTTTTGGCCTTTTAACGAGTCCAACATATTTTCAAAGTGCTGGGTACAACCATCACAGCCTTGCGTCGTCAGATTGTCAATTTCTTGGTCTTCTGATTGGGCATATAGCTGAGTGCTAGTATCAGCATTTTCAAAACTATCTACGTAGGTCTTGAAGTCAGGGTTGGCTAAGAACAGTTCTGCCGCTTCCCGTG
>Ga0307968_1000942_pt1 | contig 22744 bp, 21 predicted proteins | sample OrgLakmetagen650_FD_201834 | JGI IMG/M metagenome (GOLD analysis project Ga0307968, IMG submission 201834) | Saline water microbial communities from Organic Lake, Antarctica - #650 | ecosystem: Environmental > Aquatic > Non-marine Saline and Alkaline > Saline | place: Antarctica: Organic Lake...
ATCCAGTCTATCTCAGCAAGCAAAGCGACCCACATGAAACTGGGCACACACTCAGGTAGCTCTCAATGCCAGCTACACTTTGGTACTAAAATGGTGTCGATCGGATGAAGTGGCTGTGAGTGGCTGCATTCTGAATGCAAAAATGCACATTTTCAGGCATTTCCTCCGTTAGCCCCCTCTGGGATTATATTCAAGATGAGAAACACGTTATTTCTTCATGTATGGGCACCGAACAGTTACTGCACCAGTTCAACCATTTATTTGATAATACTTCTGACGGTGATATCAAAGGGTTTGTTTCAACAAAGCTCAGAGGTTTACAGATTTATTAGTGCAGCTGTCGATCTTTTTGATTAATTCATTTGTATATAGGTTGAGCAGCCATGCCGGGCTGAAGGCCTTTATTTGTAATCCAATTTGGAAACTATTGGGGTAAAGAGGAGTTACTCTTATTCCAACTGCCATCTGCACGATTTAGGGATTGGATTTGCAACTGTTGACCCCACTGCCACGGTTCCCCCGTTGACTAATTCCCCTCATTTGTTGAAGGACTTACATATGAAGATCACTGCACTGTAAAGTTCCTTTAATGAAAGATGTGGGGAGTGGCGTTTACTGCCTGCATAGTTATTTCTGTCATCCACGAATGTCACCAGTATAAAGCAGAAAAATTAGTTTACCATAGGCTATTAAAACCACAACCTGTGGTGTGCGTATTTGCGTAGGGAAGATTGAGTGTGAAATGCAGTTCAACAGGCTCCGCACACATTTCCTGCCAATCCAGACATGTTGCTTGCTTCCCAACGAAACATGACTCAGGATTTAGAAAGGAAAGGCCTAGGTGCCGCCGCTGAGCTTCATCGTAGCAAGTGTGTGCTGTATTAATTACAAGACTATCACGTGAATTAAGTTTTAAAATGTACGTAGTAGCACGCATCGCCTATAACAGGCAATCTAACAAATTGTGGGCTTGTAAGCAATCCTAGAGCTTTTGATGCATGTACTGTAATTTTTTGTCCATTTGTGTAATTAGCAGCATGTGTAAAGTATATACATATTGCATATAAGTCTGTAAGTGCTGTGTGTGTGTGTGTGTGTGTGTGTGTGTGTGTGCGTGTGCGCGCGAGTGCTTTGCTTGTGAATGTGTAGTGTCAATGCGTGTTGTGTGTGCATGTTGTGTGCGCATGTTGTATGAGCGTGTGCGGGTATTGTGCGTGCGCGTGTTTTCTACGTTCTATGCCATTGTGTGCGCCATTGTGTGCGAGTTGTTTGTGTATTTGTTGAGTGAGTGAGTGAGTGAGTGTGTGTGTGTGTGTTTAAGCATGTATGTGTACACATGTGTGTTTATTGCATGTGTTGTGCGTGTTGAGCGTATTGCGTATGTTGTGTACTGTGTGTGCATGTGTGTAATAAGGGAGTGTTTGCGTAATGTGTGCGCATGCTGAGCATGTGTGTGCAGGGGGTGGGTGGGTGCATGTATATGTACACACGTGTGTTTGTGTGAGTATGTGTGTGTGCGCACGCAACGTGTGCGTGCGAGTGTGTGTGTGTGTATTTACCAGCAAACGTGTATGTACCAGCACTCACCTGAGAGCAAAAGCACAGCGCGTGAAGAAGAGGAACTAGGGTGCGCTTGGGGTTTTACATGAGACGTTGGGTTTGCACAGCCAGCCGTTAGGGCAAGTTGATAAATAACATACAAACTCAATCTAGCTAGCTACCAGAGTCACTGAATGCTTGCTTGCCCGCATCGATGTGCAGACAGTACCCATCTCCCATGCGTCTGCAGGGTCCAAACTACCAGGCTCATCCCTTGAAAGCTGGCTGCTGGGTGCTAGGCTGCTGCAGCTACACAACTCTCATCCAGGGAAAAAGAGATAGGCGTAGGAACAGGGAACACACAGCTCCCTCCTCCTTCCTTTCCATCGCAGCTGCTTCCGCTGCTGCTGCTGCTGCTACTGCTGCTGCTGCTGTACGACACAAGCAATTAAGCGGCGGGGGCGTCCACCTGCTTCTTGGCTTGCGCGCCCTCCTGGAAGCCTGTGAAGAAAGGAGGAACAGGGCGAGTCTCGCGTCATTTGAACAGACGCACAAACACACACACACACCAGCATCGCCGAAAGGAAATGGACGGCTGCTAAATACACCAGCACTGCGGACTCTCACCGTTCTTGAAGCGGCGGGGCAGGGTCTTCATGTACTGCATGCGCCCGGTGCCGGTGGTCTTGCGGCGGATCTCCTTCTTGCCCCACTGGAAAGTCCTCTTCTTGGCGGCAGGGTAGCCACAGGACGCGCAGGTGGACTTCTGGATGTGGAAGCTCTTGTTGTTGCACCGACGGCAAGTCGTGTGCGTCTGTGCGTGTAGGAAAGAAACACTTGTGCTCGTCACTGGACTGATATATATTTAACGTGCTCAAGCTTGCTTGGCCGACACTTCCTGACAGGAAGGGGAGGGCCAAGGTTGCTGTACCGGCCCTGCTCTGCACTGGCACCAAAACAGAAGGGAGTCCAGACTGAAACACACACCCACCTTGTTCCTCCTCTTACCGAAGGATCCAGTTCTGCAGGATGGGGGGGGGGTAGGGGGGAAGGGAGGGACAGGGAGTGGGCAGGTGTTAGCACGGGCGGGATCCTTGCATGAACTTGAGGACTGCAGCCAATGAACACTCACCCCTTTCCTTTCTTTCCCATGTTGAAAAAGGGCTGTTGATAATTCAAGAGGAAGAAACATGTCTCACAGGTGCACAAAATGGGGGTCAGTTAAAAATAACCGACTCCCTTTTTTCTCCCTCTCCTTAGTTTGCATTCACACACCAACAATATTTGCAATTCAATCCTAGCTTGCCTGCAGTAAGGGCTACAAGCATTTGCCAAATTAGCCAAGCTTGACACAGCTCCAGGCCTGGTTTCTACGCGCACGCATGCGCACCCACACGCTTATACGCACAAGCGCGTGCATGCACACACACAACGCACACATGCACACGCACACGCGCACACACACACACACACACACACACACACAAACACACACACACACACACACACATACACACACACGCACGCACACACACACACACACGCATACACACACACATGCACGCGCACACACAATCACAATCACACACAGAAACACAGCACACCACATACACACATGCTCGTGCATGTGCGTGTGCGAGCACACATACACGCACACACGCACAAACACACACACATGCACTTACACAACACATACGCACGCACTCGCACACGCGTACACACCTGCACATGTGCACAAACACACGTACACGCACACACAACACACAAACACATACATAGGTGCACACAAGCACGCACACATGTACACGGAGACACACGCCACAAACATACACCACACACACAAACGCACTTGTATACACATACCATACACGCACAAGCGTACAAACACACACACACACATACACGAGGTATACGTGAGCGAGTGACAAAGATCAAAATATTGTGACAAAACGTACTAACAGTGTATTACCGCAGCTACTAAGGGTGTTCAACCACTATTTTTGGTAGTGTGCAGGCCTCTACCGCTTTACCACCTGACCACTAGCATGTTCCGGCTGGATGTTTTGTGGCTTCCCATCATTGGGTGCAGAGCACAAGACTTTTTCCTAAATTATGTTATTGTTGACAGAATTTAAGAGCAAGGTGGGCTGGAGCCTTATAAGGAGCTGGGTCTTGACTCTTAAAGAGCTAAGAAACTTGCTTCCATGCACATTCTGTCAATTACGCTGCCAAACTTGTCCATACCAGACGTGCACTTTCCACTACTATTATCAATTCTCATCAGGAGCCGGTTTCAGGTCAAACCTGCAACCCTCCTGATCCCCATTCATTTTTTCCTTTGTGGTGGAGGACTTTTCAGTACCCGTTACCAAAGTGGCTCCTTTTCCTTAGTTTATGTGGGGAGTGGTCTTCACTGCCTGTGCAGTTTCTTTTTCTTTTTCTTTGGCAGTGAAGACCCCACCATATAAAAAGAGAATGGGAATGTGGTACTGATTGTATATTTAGCTCCTGCACCAAAGCAACTACAAATCCTGCATTCAATAAGTTAGGACACCTTGCGCAGAGGTCAACAGATCACAAATCAATTTAGCATACTATAAGCGACTCAAATATAACAAGCTGCTTGTCAAAAACAATCAGAAATAATAACGGAACACACCCCTTAATGCTCTTGCTGCCGTGCACGAGCGAATATGTGGGGTTTGCTGCTCTCAAATCCATCCCCCACGCCAAAGCAAGCAAAAAAAAGGTTGAATTCTAGTCTCCGGAGACACACGAGTTGCGCCTGCACCCCCATGAAGCAGCACCACTGCTATAAAATCATAAAAGTACATCGCAGAGGCACATGAAGAAACAAGCTGCCTGAGCTACAACAGCAAGTACAGCCTTGCACTAACGCGCGGACATACAAGGGTCACCACAGGCTTCCAATGGGCTGGACTGCCTTTCATCTGGACTGTCGACTGTCTTGAACCGAGCGTACCGGACACAAGCCCCTGTCGTGCATTGGTGCAGGTGCTCCTGTATTGTTCTAATTGCTGCTGGTAGGCACTCAATTCAGAGCTTCAGCTGCGCGACCGCCTTCCCCAGCACCTCCACACACATGTCGATTTCAGCATCAGTGACCACAAGGGGGGGCACCAGCCGGACCACGTCACCACTTCCTGCACAGAAACGTGTTGCGATGAGCACAAGACATGGCTCGGTGAAGTACGACTCAAGTTTTTATTATCAAATTGTACTTGTCTTTGTTAATTGAAGCAAGGACAGCGCAACTCAACGATGATTGGGCGCTCGTCCCATCACGTCGCAGTGCAGCTTCACATGTCTGCTGCTCTATTAACATATCTGCTGCTCAAGTCAAGGTAGTTGACACGCCGGTCGATAAGAGACTAAAACAAATAACTGCCAGTCACGAGCGGTTGACCTGTCGCACGCTGATTTCAAGCGATGCACAATGCACACGCGCGTCTCCTGTAAGGGGCTGACCCTAGACATAAAGTAGGGAGTCAGCAGGCAACAACACTTTATTGACACCAGCTCATTTTGTACCCTGAACAGGATAAGACTTCGCAGGCACCGATACATTTTTGACACCTGCACATGCCGAAAGCAGAATCCTACCTGCAGTGATGGCTAGCAGGCCCATGTCGCGCACTGCATTCACCACAGGCCCTGCAAAAGTGTAAGCACGCATGAGGAAGCCGTAAAAGTAAGCACGCATAAAGAAGAAGTAAATGTAAGCACGCATGAGGAAGCCGATATTTACTGCCTCATTCGTTCTTAGCACTAAACACTTCCTTGCATCACCGCATTTCGGGTCTAAACAAGACCTTGACGTACGAGCAAGAGAAGCAAGGAGCTCAGGTACAGAGAGTGAAAAGCACCTCAACCCTTACCTACCCGAAACCTGCACACTAGATGGAAAACTTCCACACATGCATTTCTCAGCAGTCATCAGTTAACGTCTGCATCTGAAGGGAAATTATTCACAGATGCATTGCACGCCAGTTGTCAGTTGGTATCTGCATCTGAAAGGAAGACATTCACAGATGCATCGCACGCCAGTCATCAGTCAACGTCTGCATCTGACGGTTACCTGCAGGCACGTCAAGCTGCATTCCACACAGCAGGCCCACACCACGCACATCCTTCACATGGGGGTTGTTAATCTTCTTCAGGCCTGTGATATATGCATGCATGTTTTGCGTGTGTGTGTGTGTGTGTGTGTGTGTGTGTGTGTGTGTGTGTGTTAGTAAGAGATGGCGTATCTGAGATACATTTCTGTCTTGTGCTCTTCAGCAAGGGGCATGCAAACTCTTTTCTCAGTTAGCCTTACAATGCCTGATCTGGCTCATTTTGCTGTCTGTGGCATTTTTGGAAAGGAGGGGCAACGGACTGTTCAAGCTTGCATCTGCATGCTTTGGGCCTGTACCGTGCATCTTTAGATCACAATGTCTGCTGTGCTGAGATGTACGAGCATATACATGGAGGCAGGGCAGAGCAGCTTCAGCCTCAAAGGCGCTCATTAAAAAAAGATATGAAAAATACGCAGGCAGTGAAAATCACTCCCCACAATAATTAAGAAAAAGGATCCACTTTGGTACCGGGTACCGTAAAACTCCTCCACCAAAGGAAAAAGAAAATCCCAATGAGGATCAGGGTTGACCTGAAATTGTCTCCTGATGAGAGTTGATAATAGTGCTAGAAAGGGCACGTCTGGTATGGACAAGTTTGGCAGCGTAATCGACAGAATGAACATGAAGCTTGGAGGTTAGTTTCTCAATCCTTTGAGAATCAAGACTCGGCTCCTTAAGAGGCTCCAGCGTGTGATTGTTGTAGATAGTGCCACCCACTCCCAAAAGGATGGTATGGAGAGTAACGGAGGCTCCTTGGAGAATGTTGTAAAGGCCTTTGTGCTGTTCCTGCGCGGCGCTCAGCTGTTTCTGCGGTCTAGTGATCTCACAGTACTTGACCTTGATGAGGTGAATGTCACGTTGGAGAAGGCTGAGATCTTTGGGTTGGTGCTGTCTAGGGAAGGTGGATTTGCTAGTGGCTGGCGGTGCTGCTGAGGTGCTCCCAGTCCCCCTTAACTGCCCCCTGCCACTTCTATGAACCCACCCTCCTTCATTGCTAGTCTGTTGCTTTTTAGTTCTCGCGGAAATGGGAGCAACCAATACAGCATCCAGACGGCTGGAGGTAAACCTAAAAGCGGGGTGGAAAGAACCACTTGGTATAATCCTAGTTTCAGCTGTGTCGGGAATCTCAAGATTTGGCATAGCCAGCCGTTTGCTGCTATCTATATCCATGCAGACAAAGCAGGATCCTAGGGAGCCTGTCTTGCTGATGGCTTTAAAGATCATACTGCATGCAAAGTCGTGTCTTTCAGTTATCATATTTCTTATCTGCGTGTGTTGGCATCCAGAAATAATATGCAGGGCACTGTCTAGTTGAGGGCAGAGGGGGCAAGCTAGGCTTATTGAGTGGTTAAACCATATCCCATGCTTTTGGTTGTGCAGGGTTCCTGTTCTGTACTTCATATTGATGCACTTGGTTTTAACAGGGGACATAGGTAAGCGTTGCTAGCGGCTCCATCGGCAGCGCCATTTTTGATGAGGGTCTGGTAGTATTCTTGGTAATTTACTACGGTATTGGCATTTCCTAGTTTGTGGAGGAGGTGCATGTGTGCTTGTAAGGCGTCATGATAATTGGACAGGTACCAAGGCCTTGAGGTAGGTGACTGGGCTGTGTTTATTTGATTTTGTATGATTCGGTGTTCTTCATATTCTTTTGCAAGCCAGTAGATGTTGTAGAAGGGATTTCCCTCAGGGCCAGCTGTTTTGATGGAGGTATCCGCAATGTCAGAGTAGGTTGTGATTGTATTTCTAGCAAGAGCGTCAGCATATTCATTGCCTATAATATCTGCATGGGGTTTGACTTTGTGGAAATGAATGGGCGATGGTGACTGGTGGATTGCTTTGGCAATGGATTGGAGGACATCTCCCTGGATGTGGTGGCGGTGGAGATTTGGGTGTGAGAGCTGTTTCTTAATATGGTGCATTAAGGTTAGGCTATCTGTGGCTATATGGGAATAGCCGTGAATGATTGCAGCTGCTATAGCTGCTAGCTCTGCACGTGAGATGGTATTGGTTATACCTACGTCTCTTGGGTTCATGTAATGGGATATATTTAAGCAAGGGCGGTATACACCTGATCCTGTGTCTTGCCCTTCCTCGTATTTTTTAAGATTGTCACAGTGTAGGTCCAGTCCCGCCAATCTAGTACATTACGGATCAGGTTTGGGCTGGAGCTGTGTTGGGTTGCTTTGTCAGAGCTCTAAGGTGGGTCCAGGGTACTATTTTTATCTTGAGGGCCTTGTGGGGTTTGATGGTGGTGGTAGCTGGGTAGTTCATTACTTCATTAGGGCCAGGAGTCTCTTCATTGCAAAGTGCAGAGGGGTAGGGGCCATTATGAATGCTATTGATTTTCCACTTAGCCTCAGGAATTGTTTTTGGCAAGCTCTTTCAGTCAGTTTTTGTTGCAAGCATTGAGGCAGTTTCTGTCATCAGTATTCCATATGGCAATGATGTGCACTTCCCAAGTGTGTTTGGGAAGAGGCAGGCGTCTGTATAATGTCCCATAAGGGTACTTCTGCATATTGGAATAGGTCTGATGGTGTGGAGCCCAAGAATTTGCATATGTGCGGGAACCTGCGGTAGAGCGATGCGTAGGGATTTGTGGTCATCCTTTAGTTCCAGGAGGGAAGAAACATGAAGGTAGCTGTTGCCTCTGTGCTAAGGGCAGCAGAGTAAATGTCATGTCTTATTGCGCTGAATGGCATGTCTTGTTGCGCTAATTACATGGTGTTTTCATGGTAAATGGGATGGCAAATAGAGAAACTAGTGGACTTGGAGGAGAAGGCGTTGCAGTTTGCCCCGAATACCTTATCTCTTGGGTGTTCACTCCAGTATTGGGGGAGCGTGGGGTCATAGTCAAGGGGGGATTCCATTATTGCTTAAGTGACTAGGGCCCATTTTTGTAGGGCGGTGATGATGTGGGGGGGAAGCATACGTGAGAAACCATTTTTAATCTTTTGGCTAGCATGTCTGGAGGTAGCAGTATCTTTGTGTGTGATGAGGCCCACGAGCTCCGATGCAAGATTCTTTGGGGGCGGGTGAATGTTGTCATGTAAGCCGCTGTATTATGCCTTTTCAAAAGCCCTTAGTAGAATGTTGAGGCGCTCAGGGGTGAGCACGCCTTTGCATTTTCCGTCTACGTTGTAGATGCAAGCTACAGTGACAGTGTACATTTCTGGGAGTATAGGGTCGTCTGAGGGAAATCTGGTGTCGCTTCCTTGCTGCTTCATAAGGTCAAAGTGATCCAGTACTCGCGGCGCCCAGTGGCTACAACGTCTGCTTGAGGGTTGGTGGGCTGGATGTCAAATTGATTTTGTTCTGAAGTTGAAGTTTGATGTCATAAAGCTGGTAGGAGTTTCTTTCTTGGTTGGCTGAGAACCCTTGTTTTTGAAGATCACCAAGGTGTGTGTCTGGTGCAGGTCGCGGCAGGTTTGGTGCCGTGATATGCTCTTTGTACATTTGGAGGCTGCGTCTAAAGCCATTAGCCATGGGCTTAAAGTTTGATCACTGACAACAAATCACAAGCACTCGCCCTTAACGGTGATGCTGGCCCAAAAAGAGCTGCCTGGTGTTACTAAATAATTCAAGACCAGAGATTGCCCTAACACCTTTCTCAAACGCACATGCACACATGCACACACACATGCACACACAACACATGAACACAACACATGAACACAACACACACGCACGCACGCACGCACACACACACACGCATGTACACATACTCATATAAAAACGAAAGAAAACAGTTACCTGCACGCAGGCGCTCGCCCTTGGCAGTCACGCTGTCCAAAAAGGCCGGCTCTGCAATGATGTCAAACACTGTGCAGGCTGCACGGCACACCAAGGGGTTGCCAGCAAAAGTGGAGCCGTGGTCACCTGCACAATACATAGGTGGTATAGGCATGATTGTAGGCACATGCAAGCCTGAGTATTACTGCAAAATGCACGGAGGGTTACCAGGTGTAAGAAGGGTTCCCATGGCCACCGCCACACACATCATGCACAGTCAACGTGCAGAAATTGCACAGATCGTTTGCAAGTACAAAGAGACTCGGTGTGTGGGCGTGCTGCACAAGCTATTGAGCTGTCACTTGCAGAGTGACGCCACGTGTATTTGAAGGTTGTGATGATAAGCGGCGGACACAAGGAATGCACGAATAGCATGGGTTGCCAGCAAGAGCAAAGCCACGTGTATTTGAAGGTTGTGATGATCAGCGGCGGACACAAGGAATGCACGAATAGCATGGGTTGTCAGCAAGAGCAAAGCCACGTGTATTTGAAGGTTGTGATGATCAGCGGCGGACACAAGGAATGCACGAATAGCATGGGTTGCCAGCAAGAGCAAAGCCACGTGTATTTGAAGGTTGTGATGATAAGCGGCGGACACAAGGAATGCACGAATAGCATGAGTTGCCAGCAAGAGCAAAGCCACGTGTATTTGAAGGTTGTGATGATCAGCGGCAGACACAAGGAATGCACGAATAGCATGGGTTGCCAGCAAGAGCAAAGCCACGTGTATTTGAAGGTTGTGATGATAAGCGGCGGACACAAGGAATGCACGAATAGCATGGGTTGTCAGCAAGAGCAAAGCCACGTGTATTTGAAGGTTGTGATGATCAGCGGCAGACACAAGGAATGCACGAATAGCATGGGTTGCCAGCAAGAGCAAAGCCACGTGTATTTGAAGGTTGTGATGATACGCGGCGGACACAAGGAATGCACGAATAGCATGGGTTGTCAGCAAGAGCAAAGCCACGTGTATTTGAAGGTTGTGATGATAAGCGGCGGACACAAGGAATGCACGAACAGCATGGGTTGCCAGCAAGAGCAAAGCCGTGGCAAACACAAGGAATGCACGAATAGCATGGGTTGCCAGCAAGAGCAAAGCTGTGGCAAAGTGCTGAAATCCAGAAACGCTGATGCAATTCTCGCAAGCATGGTAAGCGTCAACTAAGGCCCTTTTTACACTGAACATTACCAGCACCAATCTGTGTAACAGCACCAGTGTTATTAGGTGGCTTCACACCTTGACCTCAACCATTTGGTGCTGCTTTGTGTCTATAGAATCGTGCGACATGGAAGCAGGCTCCACTACTAGTGTCTAGGGTTGGCCAGAACCATATATATACAGCCCATACACAATATTTTTGGCAGGGAAATCACCAAATATACGGTCATATACGGTGTATATATAGATGTATGTATGCACGGTTCTGGCCAGCCCTGTTCATGTCTCATGTCCCATCACCAAGCTGCTTCGCGTCTGCCACGTGCAGTATGACATGGCAAAGATATATATATAGGGTGGGCCAGATCCGTACAAATAATTACAGGTATTATACGGTTCAGTATATACGCCGTATATACGCCGTATTCTGTATATACATACCGTAAATCTGTATAAAAATACGGTGCATAACCGTATTTTAGGTAGTTCACCCCAGACCCAGGTTCGAATCCCAGCAACAATAGTCATTTTTGCTCTTTTGGGTCAATTCTTTCTTTGCGACTCTTCAACTTAAGCACTCCTAATGCTTCCCACTTTTTTTAAATGCATGTATTTGTTGGTGGTTAAAGTAGTTGAGCTTCTTGTAGGACTGGAAATGCCATTTCTAGCCCTTCAGACTTAAATTTTTGGCACTACAAAATTGGATACAGGTGTGCAGCTCTTCAAGAGGTACAGTATGAGCATTATGAGCATTATGATTTCTATCTGAAGGGTACCAATCTTTCCGTATACACAGAATACGGTTTTATACGGTATACACCTATCTACATACGGTATATACGATATTTGAAAAGGTGTTATACGGTTCTGGCCAACCCTCTATATACGACCCAATAACTTGTTGAAAAGCCTCACAGGCAGGCCCCTTCCCACCTGGCTTCATTGCAACTGCCACGTGCTGCTTCCCCCCTGCAATTGCACTCCTAACAATCGGTAGACAGCCCCCTTCCCACCTGGACTCATTGCATCCGCCACGTGCTGCTTCATGAGCACCGCCCCTATGGGCAGGCCTCCTGCAAGGGGCTTGGCCACTGTCATGATGTCGGGAGTCACGCCAAAGATCTCGTGGCCCCACAGCATGCCTGCAGCACAGAATGGATGATGATGATGCTTCTAAAATCGAGCAGGTTTTTAGATGCTGGAAGAGTCTCCACGCTTGTGTACATCTCGTGGCCACAAAGCATGCCTGCAGCACATGGTGGATGATGATGCTTTTTAAATCGAGCAGATTTGTAGATGTTGGAAGGGTCTCCACGCTTGTGTACATCTCGTGGCCACACAGCATGCCTGCAACACAAGGTAGAAGAGCTGGCCTGTACAAATGGCAGATCAGATGAATTGTCACGTGCGCGTAAATGAAAGCACGTCTACAGAATAAGGCAGACACATTGAACTGGACACATGTAGATGTCAGAAGAGTCATCATCTTTTGTGCGGTTCAAATTCCAAAGCGTGTCTGCAAAACCACAGGAGCAAAACCCTGGCTGATCAGCAGCCGCAAAAAATTGCCACACCTTTCTTCTGCTGTTGGCCCCAGACAATGTGGGTGGAACCATACCTAGAAAAAACCATGTTTACTCACCAGCCATGATCACCCATGCCAATTATCTTATTTTACAATAGCAGAGAATAGCATCCTGTCCACACCATTCATGGATAAAAAGGGCTCCTCAGTTGTTAAGGATTAGACAAAACCTGCTATGCATATTTTACCAGAAGGGGTAATCTGGCAAAAGCCAAAACATGCTCCTTTTTGCATGAAAGGTGCAACTACTCACACGTCACTTTATCAAATTATACCCAACCTAGCTTAACACTGATGCTGACTTTATAAGCTACCCAAGCATGTGCTCAGATTTAGACAAGTCGCCCTGCGTACAGAATGACAGGACTAAAAGCGCACGTCGTGCACTTGTACCCTAGAAGGGTGCTTTCCAGGGGGAATGGCACATTAGTTTGCAAATCTCGCCAGCCACTTAGTCTTTTTGCCCCATTTCTCTTGCAATGATCTTTTTTTACTCTAAGGATTCCATTATACACCACAAATCACTCAGTTTGGTGCTTTGGCTGGTTAGATACAGCATATGACTGCTCAAAAAGTAGGGTTCACGCCGCGGCCGATTAGGTATGGGCCCCTCAACTGGCACGTTTCAAGCTCAGCTGCATTGATGTCTACATATCAGAGCTGAGCTCGAAACATGCCAGTTAGGGGGCCTATACCCTGGGAGCATGCAAAAACCGTATCATTGGGAGCATGCAAAAACCGTACCTCAGATAACCCCCTCTGATATTTTACGCACCCACATTAACACACACGCACCTGAGCGGCCCAGCCCACAATGCGCCCCGTTCAACACCAGCAGCGCCCCTGCCTCGTCACACATTTTGACACACACACACATTCCAGGTGCACACCAAAAACACACACGCACTTTTTGACACACACACACATTCCAGGTGCACACAAAAACACACACGCACTTTTTGACACACACACACACATTCCAGGTGCACACAAAAACACACACGCACCTGAGCGGCCCAGTCCACATTGCACCTCGTCAAACACCAGCAACGCCCCTGCCTCATCACACAGCTCTCGCAAGCCAGACAAGAAGGCTGCTGTGGAGGGGGTCACACCTCCCTCTCCTTGGATGGGCTCCACAAATACAGCACACGTCTTGCCCTTTTGAATTGCCTGTCACGTGCAAGATGAAAGTGAAATGAAATATTCATTAGCCCGCGGAAACAGCACAAGCACTACCATTTTGAGTTGCTTGTCATGTGTGAGATTGACATGTTTGAGAGCTCCACGCGGAATATATTTTTTTGTGGTGTCCCCAGACTGTGTGTGTGTGTGTGTGCGTGTGTGTGTATGTGTATGTGTGTGTGTGTGTGAGGTGTGACACATGTTGTACCCTTTTGCAACACCTTAGGGTTAGAGTCTGTCACATTCTGTGGAGCCACTGCACGGTTATGAAAAAAAGAAGCCCTGATGTTTGGATAATGAATGATGCTCCGCAAACAGTGTGCACGCCTTTGTGGCTCTTTCACAATCCAAATTGATCCAATTCATAAACACTTCACCCATAATTTTCACTTGTCCTCCGCTCTCCCTGGTAACATAGGCAGGAAGAGTGTCTTGTATACTGGTCCTTCACCATCTCCTCCCGACTCCTTTCCCTCCACCTCTCCCCCTTCCACACCCGCCACAGCAGCCCACTCACCTTCTTCGCCGACTCCAGGTCGTTGTACTTGGCCTCCACAGCCCCCGGCATCATAGGCAGGAAGGGTGTCTTGTACTGGTCCTTGTAGGTGAGGGCCAAAGAGCCCATAGTGCGGCCGTGGAAGGAAGATGTGAAGCTGACCAGCTCAAAAGGGGCAGTGGCGTTCGCGTCATATGGGTCAATGCCGGCCTACGCATTTGCACGTGTTGTGTGCATGGTGGGCATGCGTGTGTGTGTGCGTGTGCTTGCGTGCGTGCAAGTGTGTGTGTGTGTGTGTGTGTGTGTGTGTGTGTGTGTGTGTGTGTGAGAGAGAGAGAGATTGAGTCAGACAAGGTAATTGATAGGGGAGAGAGGCTAAACCGGCCGAATAAAACAGCGTTTGTCAGCAGGCTTGCAAGTTGGCAGCAGATAAAAAAGTTTTGCAAAATGGGGAGCTCAAGGAAAGTGTCCCAGCTGATCATGAGGCTGGCATCCAATGAAAATCATTTCCAGGGCTGCGTAATGACGGTGTGACGGTACGGTCCGTCAAAAGATGTTCTGACGGTGGACACCGTAATTGACGGTGTCAGACCGTCGTTTTGGAATTTAGGGACCGTCATAATGGTGCGTGACGGCATGGTGGACGGTACGGTCCGAAAATCGCAAAAAGGCCAAAGCATGGCATTTAAATCCCAAAATGGCCATTTCGGCTCTTTTCTCCTCATTTTAAAATGTTGCATGAGTGAAATTCACACAGACAAACAATTGGTGTAATAATGAAAAGGAAAGGAAAAAGAATTAACAAAACGTTTGTGTCCTGACCAGGATTCGAATCCTGGTCTCAATTTTCACAGCAATAAAGTGGGTTTATACAGTAATTGCGGTGGACGGTCCCCTCGACCGTCTGGACGGTAGACACCGTCATTTCTGAGACACCGTCATTTTTACGCTCTGACAGTATGGACCGTCCACCGTACCGTAATTACGGTGCAAAGTCGCTCTGACAGTGTCATTGCACAGCCCTGGTCATTTCGTGGCATCCAATGAAAGGATCATTTTGTGGTTCAGGCATTTTATGAAAGGATTGTTTTGTGAAACAGGCTGTTTTCAATAGCGTAGTTTGCGTTCTTCGTGGTTCATGAACAACGGTAATTCGTTTGCGATAGCGTTTCAAGTGCGTAGTTCAGGAAAAATTTTATTCTCACCCCAAGGGGTCGTGGTTCAGGAAATTAATGGTCTGGAAGGTTTTTATATAAAATACCTTTGTAACCCGAAATGATTTTAAGCTGCACATGCAGCTTAGCACCAACCGGCTGAAGTTTTCTTGCATAGAATTGCAAAAAAACTTCAGCCGGTGGGTGCTTGCGACAAATGCATGGCCTCCAACTTGGAAGCTAGACACACACACACACACACACACACACACACATACACGCACGCGCACACACACACACCGCACACGCACATGCACACGCGCACGCACACACACGCAAACACACACACGCACGCGCGCACACGCGCACATGTGCGCGCGCACACCACACACACATACGCACACACACAAATGCACACACGTGCGCACAAGCGCGCACACAGACGCACACGCACATGCACACGCACACGCACACGCACACACACACACATGCAGCTTAGCACCAAACGGCTGAAGTTTTCTTGCATAGAATTGCAAAAAAACTTCAGCCGGTGGGTGCTTGCGACAAATGCATGGCCTCCAACTTGGAAGCTAGACACACACATACACGCACGCGCACACACACACCGCACACGCACATGCACACGCGCACGCACACGCAAACGCACACACGCACGCGCGCACACGCGTACACGTGCGCGCGCACACCACACACACATACGCACACACACAAATGCACACATGTGCGCACAAGCGTGCACACAGACGCACACGCACATGCACACGCACACGCACACGCACACACACACATGCACACACATACGCACATGCACACGCACTCACACACACACACACACACACGCACGCGCACACGCACACGCACATTCACACGACATCAAGAAGATGACATGGTTATAACTTTATAACTTTATTTTAATTAGCTTTGACGAATTAAATCTATTGAATGCTGAACGTTCAGAACCACGCATTAAAAACGTTGTTTGTGATTCAAGAATTTAGCGTTGTTCAGCCATTAATTTATTTTTTGTGAAAACGCGCCGTCAGGCATCGCTCTCCATGTCAGCAAATTTATTTTGCCCTCGTTTTAAAGCACACAATAGGCATTTGTGGCTCGGAAACCGTACTGATTCTGACCATCAAGAGCATTGTGCGCAGTTCAAAAAAATCTGCTGGCTGTGCACGTCGAGTTGCTAGTATTTGCATCTTGATAATGCGTGAAAAGCAAAACAGTATCCAGGCCATTTGCAGAGGGCACAGACATAAGGTTGCACGCAAACATACACATGCACACATGCAAACACACATGTACACTGCATAGCGCATACCTTGACTCGTGCCCACTTGCGTGCAAACTTGATGGCCCCCTCGTTTGCCTCTGCCCCGGTGTTGCAGAAGAACGCCTTGTCTGCGAAGGAGGTGCTCACCAAGCGCTTGGCCAGCTCCACCTGCAGAAGAATTTGTGAAATTTTGTGTGTGTGTGTGTGTGTGTGTGTGTGTGAGAGTGAGAGTTTTAAAAAGACAAGGATCACTGCTTGACATGGCAGATTACTTGATATAGGATCAGTACACCATCACCACCACTACTTCAACTGTATCAAATGTAGAGACGTCAGGCACACACACACACAATTTTTTTTTCGCCTTTTACACAAATTTCAAATTTCAGATTGCTTCATCTCTTGCATTCCTGCCACTGCTCTGCTGCGAGCTTCAGTGGGCTTAAATGCTAGTGCGCACAATCCGGGTCATTATTCACTCCTTATTACCATACATTAATGCCAACGCACCTGCTCGACTGTTCTGGTACAGGTTACAGGCACGCAGGAGGCGCTGCGCCCGGTCATGTGTGCTACCTCATTTGCCCTACCCAAACGACAGCTCGCCGACGCACCTGCTCGGCTGTGTGGTACAGGTTGCTTGTGTGCATGAGGCGCTGTGCCTGATCCGTCACGGCAGCTACCCATCGGGGGTCACTGTGGCCCAACGCGTTGACGGCAATGCCGGCAGCAAAGTCCAGGTACTCCCGGCCTTCGTAGTCCCACACCTTGGCACCACTGCCGTGAGAGAGCACGATGGGCGTGCGGCCGTAGGTCTGCGACGAATGTGTGTGTACGTGCTGTGTGTGAGAAGGACAGGGTTGCATTTGGCTATTTTAGGCAACCATTGCACCACTCCTACGGAGAACTATTTTGGGCGGGCAACTGGACCCCTATAATACAACTGTTTAATTCACGCCTGCCACGTTTTTGGTTCACTTCAAAGGCCGGACTGTCAGCACCTAAGTACGGCTCTGCCAAGGGAACGCACAACGGGCATGCGACATGCGAGGGCTGGACGTTAACAGGTTTGTGTGTATTTTACTTGGGTTTACTTTGTTTTTCTGCGTTAGCCTGCTTATCAAAGCATACATCTCAAGAATGCCTCGTACTTGCGCTACTACAGGCACCAGGTGCTTTTTAGAGAGGCGTTTTGTTGGTGGTGCCGTACATGTAACTTACATTGCTCAGACTCAGGTGGGCTCTAGGCTTGGGACGACAGAGACTCAGGAAACACAAAAGAGGCGTGCATAGAACACACACAAGTGAAACTTACAAAAAAAGCTGCGTCAATTTGGGCTGTCAGAATGTCAGCCACAGAGCCAATCAAAACTAAGTGACAGGGAGAAGTAGTCAATTTTGCACCTAATGAGGTCATTAATTATTGATGTCAGAAAACAAGTGATGTTTCGCATGATATGGGTTTTTGGGTTATTACTTGGGGGCGCAAGATATTTGTTGGGCTAGCACAGATCTGCTGGAGATCTGAAAATGGCAGCATTTTAAATAGGCCAGTGGGAAGTTGCCAAAACATCTCAGAAACTTGTGTAAAGGGGACACGCATACACAGTCATCAGACCACACACACACACACACACACACACACACGCACATACACACACACACACAAACACAGACACGTACATACGCAAACACATACACGCACATACACGCAAATGTGCAAAAACATACACACACATACACACACACCACACCTGCAAGATGAACTGTGACTCCTCCTCCATTACTTTCTTAGTGAAGGATGGGCCTGAGCCTCTGTTTATCGATTGCCCATTAATCTTGGGGAACAGCTTCTGAAGCAGGCTCACGGGAGGGGCCACGGCCTTGCATGTAGTGAGGCACCTACGAACATGATACGTAATGCAGCATGAATACGGGGAATTGAGACGTGAGAGTGACGTGTGTGTGAATGTGTTTATGTGTGTATGTGCGTGTGTGTCAGCGTGTATGTGTGTGAGTGATTGAGTGAGTATGAGCACTGTGTGAATGTGTATATGTGTGTTTGTGTGTGTGTGCGTGTGTGTGCGTGTGTGTGTGAGTGTGTGAGTGTGTGTGTGTGCGCTTGCATGTGTGTTCACTAATTTTAACGCACATGTGCTTGAGTACGCGTCCCCACTCACCTCACACGTGGGGCTCCTGCATGAAAGCCATGCTTTGGATACAGCCCAGGCCCTCCTAGAGAGGTCATGGTGACTGCAAGAGGCATGCAAGGGGTAAGACAGTGAGCAATTTTGCAGTCCTCAGTCCAAATTCAATTGCTAAGCGAACGAGGACTTACGTGCCATGCTAAGCCAAAATTTGATTTAAAAAATAATGAGCGATTGTTCGTGTTTCCCACGTTTTTGTGCTTCACAAGTGGTCAAAGCCAGGGTGTGTCTGCACTGGCGCATATTTAATCACGCACGCGCACACAATCATCAAACCACACACACACACTCACTCACTCACACACACACACACACACACACACACACACACACACACACACACACACACACACATATACATTTACACACACACACACATACACACACGCACACGCACAAACACACACGCAAACGCACACGCACACACACACACACACACACACACACACACACACACACACACACACACATTCACACAAATCACACACATACACACATACCTACTCTTAATTAAAACCTAATTGCTTGAGCTCTTGCACAAGGATCTGCAGATGTCTACCCCCCTAGCGGACAGGTCTATTGGGTGTCTGATGGGTGTGATGTGTGGAGGTACGTCATGTTGTAGGCTTGCCGTATCACTATGGTGCGTGTGTTTGCGTGCCTAAAACTTTTCTGCCTATTTGCAGATGTCCTTGGTGCTCATGTTGAAGGCCGCGACGCGAGGACAATTTTTTCCCAGTTCCCAGCAGGCCTCCAGGACTTCCAACAAAATCCAAGAGGGTGAGCATGAGGTGATTTTGCTTTGTTCTAGGTGTGCAGGATCCAAGGACTCAGGTCTAAGTCATACATGACCACAGATGCATTATGTAATTCACACAGTGCACTCAAACACATACACACACGTATATGTGTACAGGTTCGGTTGCTACACAGATGATTCACAGATGACCCTTGCTTTGGCCCAATCCCTAGTTGACGCTGGCAAGGTACACAGGACTTTAAAAAGGAGTGCCACAGCAGTTGGGTTTGTTTAATAATCCGGATGCTTAATCACATGCTAGTGGCATCAGTCTGTGTTTGCACCCAAAAATCCCTGATTTTTGTCTGACAAGGGTGAGTCAGCATTGTGCAAGCGTTGCAGCGAAGGTACGCATACGCACGCACAAAAAACCCACCGAAAAGAGACGAGGCAGGAGCCGGCACAGCTGACCTTGTAACCGAAATCAGAAAAAGCCTTCTGAGTGCAAAAATCATGCCACAGCCCATTCCAATGCTTTGCATCCGAGAGGCTCACAGGCTCCGAAGAGATTGGTTCCTGCCTTTCCAGATCTCTAATGTCTGAGCTCACAGTTGTAGTAGCTTCTATTAAACTGTTTCATTTAGATCAGTGTAACAGATCGAAACACTCTGAATACAGTCATGGATTTATCCAAGCAGTGCACACTTCAAGCCTGGCACATCGCATATCAGTGATTTGAAATCACCCGTTTTTGTCTCTATTTCCCTTTTGTTCCCGCAAGTGAAGTAGCAAAAAGCGGCATTTCTTTTCTTGACTGATGTGGGTAACGGATTTGCTGCTTGTGTGAGTATTTTGGAATTTCCTTCACAAGGGAGTGAACTGTCAGTTTCAGCCAAGTAATCAACTTACATATACCCGCGCATTGGCTTGAGTGATAGAAATCATGTGTGCTTGAATAACAAAGTCTATGCAATGTCTGGAAGGTTGCTGATGACAATTCTCTCACTGGCATCAATCGTACAGGTTCATCCGGAAAAGGTTGCTCGTGCCTACGCAAGGGCGTATCAGCCGTTTCGGGGCTACGGAGCCAATGCACACAAAGTGAGTCACAGACACAAAGAGAGCTTGTAGAGCACACACAGTGTGCTTAAGGTAAGGTTACATCGCTGTATATGCCTCTAGGGCGTCTGAGCGGAGACTTATAAAAAGCCTGCAACCAGAACCTCATAAAAGATAGAAAGTTTTTTAATGAGAAAGGAGCGCGTGGAGCAAACACAGTGTGTTTTAATACAGTGTCCACACGCGATGCGGAGTTTAAGTCACTGCATACAACGAGCAATTTCATGCTCGTGAAATGAGTTTTGGCAGCACAGAATACAGCAATGCGCAGAGATAGGTCGATCTGCACACAAATAGGGAGTAGATACACACAGAAAAGTCGATGCACAGAGATGGGTCGATCTGCAGACACTAAGGGAGTCAACAGACACTGAGGGGTATTTTTAGGTTTTACAACTTGACACAGATACTCTTTGCTTTTAATGTCAGGGCGTCTTCAAGCAACATGATGAGGAAAAAATACCACCAAGAAGGACTGCTAGCATAACCTGCATCCCTTATTTTGGAAAGTCTCCTTTGAAGTTGTTCCACGTTTGCTGCAACTTGTGGCTTTCTTAGGAGCCTTGTTTTTTCTCACACGCGCGCGCGTTGTTACTTCGCGCGCGTACGCGCGGCGAGAATATTGAAACCAAAGGAGACATCATTCAAACTGAATGAGACATCAGTTTATCCCTGCTTTTATGACATTTGCTTGGGCAGGTCCTCCGAGATCTGCAAAAGCCTGACGCAGACTGGCGCAGAGTGGCTCTGTCTTACATGCCTGAAGGCTCGTGGGGCAATGGTAAGTTGTCGCCCAAAGCGAGGAGGATTAGGGAGACAGAAAGAAAAGCAGGCCTGTTGTTGCGTTGCTGACAAGGGTCGTTGCAAGCTGACAGCCTAGTAAAATAAATGTTGGCCAGAACCATAATTGTACGGTGTATATATGGTATTTTTGGCATAAAAATCACAAAGAAATCATTAAATACACGGTCATACACGGTTGTGGCCAACTCCTAGTGTAATATACACTTTTTACAAAGGACATACGTTTCCCACACGTCCTGTCAATTTGGCCTTGCCCTACGGCACCGCAAGATTCTAACATTTGATTAATGCAGGAGAATGCTGCATTGAACGCACCCACACTCCCCAGTGCGCCTCACATTTGATCAATGTAGGGGAATGCTACAAAGAGTGCACTACCCAGTGCGCTTCGTTGTGTGCACTCTTTAATTCGACTTCCACATATGTGCTCCCTTGCGTTCATTTCCTCCCTCTTAACTTTCAGGCACTGCCATGCGCATCTCTCCTGTTGCCATAGCCTACAGGTAATGCTGATTCTGAAGAAATAGTTCAACATGGAGGGTACCTCGGCCTGAGCATCCACCAGCATCGGCATAGAAAGGACTGAATTGCATTCTACATTCTACCTATAATTACATGAATTTATGAATCATTGCACCTGAGCAGTCTATTTGATAACGTGAAATGTGGGTGCTATTTCAAACTTTGTTTTGCTTACACAATGGCAGGAATGCGCCAGCAGACGTACTCTACAGAGGTAAGAAACTGCAGGCCCATAGCATGTAACAAGCAAAAGAAACAGGCCACAGTGCACACGGCCATGCTGTTCTTGGGGTGCAACACATCATGTGTGCACACACACAGACACACAAACAACCACGTACACGCACACGCACACACATGCTCATGCTTCTTTACACAGTGGTAAAGAACGCGCACACAAACACACACACATGCTCATGCTTCTTTATACAGTGGTAAAGAACGCACACACAAACACACACACATGCTCATGCTTCTTTACACAGTGGTAACGAACGCACACACAAACACACACACACACACATGCTCATACTTTTAAACTCAGTGGTAACGGATGCACACACACATGTACGTGCTCATGCTTCTTTACACAGTGGTAACGGACTCACACACAAACACACACATGCTCATGCTTTTTAACACAGTGGTAACGGATGCACACACACACAGATACATGCACACATGCTCGTGCTTCTATACACAGCGGTAAAGGACGCGTGCATCAGCACTCACATGCTCGTGCTTTTAGACATAGTGGTAAAGGACGCACTCACAAACACACACACACACACATGTTCATGCTTCTTTACACAGCAGTAAAGGACGCACACACACAAACACACACACACACACGCACACACGCACGCATGCTCCTGCTTCTTTACACAGCGGTAAAGGACGCGTGCATCAGCACTCACACGCACCCGCTAGCTATTGACGCTGCCTTCATATTGGCTGGTGAGTGATTGCACGCATCCGTCACGCCACAGGCTACCTTTATTGCACAA
>Ga0307968_1000944_pt1 | contig 22726 bp, 15 predicted proteins | sample OrgLakmetagen650_FD_201834 | JGI IMG/M metagenome (GOLD analysis project Ga0307968, IMG submission 201834) | Saline water microbial communities from Organic Lake, Antarctica - #650 | ecosystem: Environmental > Aquatic > Non-marine Saline and Alkaline > Saline | place: Antarctica: Organic Lake...
GTTCTTCAGACACACTCTTAGCTTGTGCTCTTGCGAGCGTGGGCCAATTTCTCAGACTGTGGTTTTTCAAGGAGGGTTTTTCTGTTTAGGCAGGAGTTTTCCTTTTCCCAGTCTTTTAGGTTTTTTTTCCTTCATTCTGTCAGGCCCTTGCTGAGGACCGTGTAACAACCCCCACCAAAAAAAAAAAAAATCGAGGACATGGGATGAAGTGTGAAACTGGTTTATATGGCAGGAGTCCGGACAGGAGTGCACGTGTTTGCAATTTGTGTGAAAACGGGGATTATATTCAAGATGAGAAACACGTTATTTTTTCATGTATCGGTACCAAACATTTACGGCACCAGTTCATCCATTTATTTGATAATATTTCTGAAGGTGATATCAAAGGTTTTGTTTTTCAACATAACTCAGAAGTTTACAAATTTGTTAGTGCAGCTGTCGATCTTTTTGATTGTTTTTTTTTTTTTGTTGGGACCTATAGGTTGAGCAGCCATGCCAGGCTGGAGGCCTTTGTAATCCAAACTAAACTAAACTAAACTAACTAGAAGACTTCAGCAGTTTGCAAAGAATGTAAAAAATAAAGTACACAGGCAGTAAAAGCCACTCCCCACACGAATCAGAACAGAAGCCACTTTGGTACTGAGGACCGTAGCGCACAAGTGATGTGCTCAAGAGCTGTCACTGAGCTTATTTTTACGAAAATCGAGCAAAACATGCACAAGCTTATTTTCTACTAAATTAGAGCGAAACATGGCTGGGTAAGTTGACTGTCAACTAACATCTATGATGGAATCCTAACGAAAACCTTTTAAGTCCTACAAAGCGTCTTCCGAATTTAAACAAATGGATGCTATCACTACTTGGATCCTGGGGGGCGTGCAACACGTTTTTTTATAAACAAGTTTCTGGGCACTGCTAACTGTACTCTGTGACACTTCTAGTCAAACCTTTACACATAACGACCAGAGGAATTGGGACACTGCTTGGAACAACAGTCACCTGCTGTAAAAAAACGCCCCTCCCGAAATGGGCCTTCTACAAACAGCAACGCTAAATTGAATTAAATTAAATTGCGAGAATTGAAGCAAGAGTCTCATGCTCTCACACGTCAAACAGCTTGAAACGTTGAGTGATGGGTTTCCTGCAATGCCAGACAGACAACAACACAAAAAAGTTAAGTCCCCTTGCCGACACGAATCTCATGCCCAACACCTTTGTTTTTGCTTGCCTTTCTCCCCTTTACTGGCAGAATGTTGTGTGGCAGTTCACTCCTTAATAAGCGATGTTAACTTCATTTGTTTCATGCCAGATCGCAGCATCTACCCTTCTTTTGTGCAAAAGTGTGCATTATTTACCTGCAGAAGGGGCAGTGCGCATAACCGGTAATTTTGTTGGAGCAGCTCAAGCATACCTGCATGGATTGTACGGTCAAGAGGCGTCGCTGTCTTGTCTCCTATTGTAAATGCACACTACTTCTATAATTTGTAAATAACAATGTTTATACATGTCAGATTTAAATCACCATCACAAAGTACAGGACTCAGCATGTTTGCCAACGACTCAACTTCAGCCAAAGACTGGCTCATCTACGACTAGACAAAAAACTCAACACCAGCTAACTCCTTGCCAAACAATTTGTTGCTGCCACCGATTGAGCGTGACATATACATGCTACTCCAGAAACACATTGCACAAATTCCAACATAAGTGACAGCTTGAGTCCAGAGAAGGAAGGGGAGGGGATTTGTGGCCGCATTGGAATACCACGCTCTTCAAAGCTTCAGTACAGAAAATGCTACACGCGCAAGAAGTTGAAGCTCACCTGGTGGCCGCATTGGAATACCACGCTCTTCAAAGCATCAGCACAGACGCTACACTCCTGTTGCTGTTTCAGCTCATTGTTTTCTTCTTTCAGGCGCAACTGGTAGGCCGCAGTGACCCTGTGGAGCAGCAAGTGTGTCAAACTGTAAAGCGCAGTCTATGCAGGGCAGGACCTGTGTGCGTTTAACAACATGTATCATACGCTACTTGTAAGCCAAGCTCAAAGGTTGCTACAAACGATAAGAGTCACCCTGTAGGCCACCTGAGTCTGGCCTTCTCTAAATCATCGGCAAGACCGCCCAGATTTGTGGACGACAAGCCATGGATAAGTTGGGCTGCCCCTTCAATTTTGCCTGTTCAAGCTTGATTTCATGCAGTTCGTGGCTTTGATCTTGCAGCTCCCGTTTTGTGACTTCTAGAACACGTGCCTGGTTCTGCATGTCGAGCATGTGTTGTTTTGCGTATTGCACTCTCTCTGTCCTTGTTTTTGCAGCTCATGTCGAAGGTAGTAAGTTGTTGCATCTTTCTGCTCCAGTTTGAGTTCAAGCTCCTTTACCTCTGCCCTTTCACTACAACTCTGTGTGCGTATAAGTGTGTGTGTCTGTGTGTGCGTGTGCTTTTGTGTGCGTGTGCTTTTATGCGTGTGTGTGTGATTGTGCATGTACGTTTATGTTAACGTGCGCATGCGCATTTGTGTGTATGTTTGTGTGTCTGTGTGTGAATGCATGTTTGTGTGTATATGTGTGTATGCGTGCATGTGTGCGTGTGAGCTTGTTTGTGTGTGTGTGTGTGTGTGTGTGTGCGTGTGTGTGCATCTATGCGTTTGTGTGTATGTGTATGTATGTGCGGGCGTGCGTGTGTCACTTTCTGTGTGCGTGCGTGCATGCGTGTGAGTGTGTGTTGTGTATGCGTGTACGTGTTTGGTCTGTGAGTGTGCGTGCATACATGTGAGCGTGCGTGTGTACTTTGTGTGCGTGTGCGTGTGTGGGTCTGTGCATGTGTGCGTGTGGGTGGTTGGTGCGTATATTTAGTGTAATGTGCGTATATTCAGTGTAACGTGCGTATATTTAGTGTAACGTGCGTATATTTAGTGTAACGTGCGTGTACTTAGTGTAACGTGCGCTGCACACATGCGCTTGCACAAAAATGCTTGCAAGCATCATGCGCTTTTCGGACCAATGCAGTCTTTCCAGGGGCGCAAAGACTGTTAAAGTTCCTCATTGAATGACAACTTACATCATTTCTTCTCTTTCCAGCCCTGTTCTGATGATTCTACCCACAGCTCTGAGGGGGGCGGACATGCCCATCCCTCCTGAAGGGTTCCTACTGAAAAGTCCCTTTTTGTGAAAAACCGTGCAGGAATTTTTGTTGCAAACTAACCTAATTTGATGCGGCGATTGACACACAACAGAAATGCAAAGGCACAGACACACACACGCACACGCATATGCACAAACAACCACACACACACACACACACACACACACACACACACACACACAAACACACGCACTCACACACACCCAGGTGAGCGTGCTGGAGGTTGAGGAGGGCGGGTGGAGCAGGTCATCGTCTGAGTCAAGCTGCATGTGTGAGAACAGGTGGGTCAGTGTGACACAGATGGCGCAAAATGTGAGATGTGAGCTAGCAATGGGGGGAGAGGGGGAGAGGGGGAGGAGGAGGAACGCAGCAGGTCACTCATTGACTGCGAACAAGAAACGGAATGATCTGTGATCAAAGGCAAAGAGGCTGGGTGGAGCAGGTCAACGTCTGAGTCAAGCTGCATGCGTGAATACAGGTGGGTCGGTGGGATACAGACGGCGCAATGAAAGTAAGATGTGAGCTAGCAATAGGAGTGGAAGGTGTGAAGGAGGAGTGCAGCAGGCCATTGACTGTGAAAAAGGGAGGGGTTGATCTGGGCGTGATGAAAGGCAAGGAGGGGGAATGCAGCTCATATCTCATATCATTTTTTTGCGCATTTTTTTGAGCTATGCGCGTGAATGAGGTTTGAGTCAGGCACAGTAAAAATGGACTCTGTATAGAAACCAGTGTTGTGCAAGTACGGTCAGACGGTACGGTACGATTAGGATGGTACGGACCATATTTTTAAAAAGGACGGCGTATTAGCGTATTCTGGTTACATATTTTACCGTCTGGACGGTAAAATACGATACGGTGTACGGTGCCAAGTTGGCACTGCCAGTGCAAAAATGGCCTCAGAATGGCCTCTCCGCCCCAAAACCTCCCATTTTCGCTCCCCGGTTTGCTCCTCCCATGTGCGTACGCCACACAATGCTTCCATGAATGACCCTGTGGCTGGGTTGGGGCTGCATCAGCTCGGGAGAAGGGCCAAGCAGTGGCTTGCATGGAAACTCAAAGTCGGACGCAGGTCGTCCCCATGGCTGGTTGACCCAAACTGTGCCAATAAGTTATGCACCCAATTCAAAGCCCCCTGTACCTCATCTGAATGCAAGATACTTGGTGTTATATTTAAACCATTGACATTTGCTGGAAATTCGGCATTCTGGAGGGCTGTGTGGGGCCCGGTGCGTATTTTGCACCCATTTTGGCAGGGAAAAGGTACATTTCTGAACTTGCCCCGATCAAACACTTGCTGCAGAATATCAGCATTATAAATGTCATTTAACAATACTGCAACGTCAAATTTGGGGCTGGAAATGCCGGCGAGAGGAAGGCACTCACACAAGGGGCACAGGGGTAAAAGACAGAAAAATCTGTCGCTCCGTTCCTGCTGCGAGTTTCAGACTGGTTTTTGTTACCAAAGTTGCGAGTTCAAATATAAATTATACTAAATTTTACATGGGGCCAATCGGTGGCCTGGTTGGATTTTGGTGCAGATTAATTTTATTGCGAGCCACCCACTGGGTTTTCATCCTGTTTTCTTTGTGTGCATGTAAAGAAAAAATTAAGCAATCTAAGACATCTTTCAGCTTCCAAAACGGTGGAATGGTTTGGGAGATAGAGCCAAAATTGGCTTATTGGCACAATTTGACTAGGAAAGGGCGGTCCAGCCATGGGGACGACCCGCAGTACTTGATTCCTGTTCAACATTTTGTGTTTTATGTTTTATTCAATAATTGTTAAGAAAAGAAATGTTTTGGGCCGAAATTGGAGCCAAACGGCCAAATTACAGTCAAAATTGTACTGTACGGTGGCACCGTTCTTGTACGGTTGGGACCGTACTTTTCAAACATACCGTACTAGCACCGTCCTGTACGGTACAAATATGGTACGGACCGTTTAGACGGTCAAAATCGCTTTAGTACGGCGTAGTTGCACAACACTGATAGAAACACAAATATAAGCCAGCGATAGGGGTGGAAGAGGAAAGGGGAGACGCAGAGTGTCCTTGTCTGTGTTGCGCAAACGAGAAACAACCTGATTTGGATGGGATGGATGAATGGCAAGGAGGGGGAACATGGTTCATCTTTTTGTTTGACTTGAGCTTCGTGCGTGAATGGAGTTGATTCGGGCACAAGCGACAGACAGATGCCCTGGACAGATCAGCAGAGCAAAGCAGCAGACATCCGCTTTTCAGCACTCAGGACCGTTAGCCTCAACCATCGCGAAAAAAGAACTCCTGCACAGCTGTTTGACTGAATGTTGGTTAACACAGCAGGACCTCTCCTCCCCTCAGGATGCCGAACAGACCCATGCCGAATGTGCAACAGACCTAGGATGCTGACCCTGAGCACAGACCCAGAACTTAGATCCAGGCCCGGGGAAATCTAGGACGCTCAACAAACCCATGCCGAATGTGCAACAGACCCAAGATGCTGACCCAGAGCACAGACCCAGAATTCAGACCAAGACCCAGACCCAGAGCCCAGTCCTTAATGAATCCAAGTGCCTTACACCCTGACGAGGCACCTGGATGCCTACAAGACCCCAATGTTAGGATCCAACGGGAACTCGTCACCCTCCGCATACACACAGTACAAATTACTGGCCAGTTCTGGCCAGCTCTTGTAGTAAAACGATGCAGCCACCAAATGAAGCTAGGTAATTCTTTGGTTGCAGGTTGATTGACGTTCAGGGTATGATGTAGGTTTGCGTTGTTTCACCTTTTCCTGTCAAGACACACGTACACACACATGCGTACACATCTCGTTCTGGCCGACCCTCGCAGCAGGGTAATGCAGAAACAGAGTGTCTCATGGGTGGAGGACCGTTACCAGGTCCTGGTAGCCTCCTCTCATGGCGCACTCACATCTTGAAGCTTCAGCTTAGTTGATATTTAGGGCGTTGATCAGTCCGCCCTAACATTTGCCCGTATCCGAGAAAGCACAGAACGCACACATCCTCGTGGCATAGCAAAGCAGACACAGAACGCGGCATGGCACACTCAACATTAGCTTAGTTGAAAGTCAGGATGTATCACAGGTTTGTCGTCCTAATGTTTCCCGTATCCAAATACGCACAGAGCGCACACGTCCTCGTGGCATAGCAAAGCAGACACAAAGTAGACATAGAACGCAGCATGACACACTCACATCCTTGGGCTTCAGCTTGATGTTCTGGGCGTCAAGCAGGTTGGCCTGGCTCAACGTTTTTCTAACGAATCCTCCAAGCTGCCGTACTTGCTCTGCTTGAAATAGTCCAGCATCTCTGTCTGGTCTGTCCACGCCAAACGCGTTGCAGGCCACCTCCTTCAGCTCATTCACAAGCGCCTACGTGTGTGTGTATGTGTATGCGTGCGTGTGCGCAGGTGTGTATGCTTATGTCTTATGTCACAGCATAAGTTATGTGTGTTTGTGTGTGTGCGTGCGTGTGCGCATATATGTGTGTATATGTGCATATATGTGTGTGTATGTACCCGTGTGTGTAATTGCGTGTGTTGCTGTGTGCCTGCAAGTTTGTGCGTTTTCGTGTGTGCAAGTGTGCGTTTGAGTGTGTGCAAGCATGCTTGCGTGCGTGTGCATATACGTCGTTAAGTGGACACGAGAGTTCTGCAGTGCCAGATGGCAATTGTGTCGTAACTACCTGCGAGCAGCGACAGCAACGCAAGTGCACAGACTATGAGGAAAGGCAGGAACACACAAAAATCCGTGCACGAACACGCTCACACCTCAGAGAAAGCGATACCGTGTGCTCCCTGGCTGCACCCTTGTCTTGGGGGGCGAGGTGCACACGCAGCTTCATATTCTGAGCGCCGCTCTTATCTTAGTCGTCCTCGTCCATTGTGTTCACAGGCCGTCTGTTCTTATGGGGAGGCTCCTCACCCTCCTCGGTCTGGTTGCCACTGTGTATGTGTGTGTGTGAATGTGTGTATGTGTGTGCATGTGCACGCGTGCTTGCGGGTGCTTGCGTGAACATATACGCGTGCGAGTGCATGTTTGTGCTTGTGCGTGTGAGAGCGGTCGCATGTTAGTGTGCATGCTTCCCTTTTACGGGTGCCTGTGTGTGCATATACTTGTGCGAATGCCTGCATGCTTGTTCATGTGCTTGTGCGTGCGTGCGTGCGTGCGTGCGTGTGTGCGTGCGTGCGTGCGTGTGTGTGTGTGTGTGTGTGTGTGTGATTGTGTGTGTGTGTGTGTGTGTGTGTGTGTGTGTGTGTGTGTGTGTGTGTGTGAGTGTGTGTGTGTGTGTGTGTGTGTGTGTGTACGCACATACCTAGATGATTGGAGCAGGCACCTCCGGTCCCTTTTCTGCTTTATGAGTTCTCAAAAGAAGTGCATCTGCCTCACCTATCCTGTGAATTGTTCGTCTCTCCAGACTTGAAAATAATTATATTCATGGTACACAGGGGAAAATCGAATGTATGTTGAAAACTTGCTTTAAAACATTATGTGCACGAGCTAGCAAGAACTGCTTAATGCTCAGAGGAGCACCATCATGGTCTCCCCAGAGGTTTCCTGCCAGCAGCATCAGCCCATGCAGCCCCAGCCACTTGGCCCCTAGATTTCTGGCTTCGACCCCCTTAACAAGGTGCACCTCTTTGTTGTTGTGCACCGCAACCCAAGGAAGGGACGCCCCACGGCGTAGTCGGCCTCAACAGAGTGGCTCTGCCGGGAGAAGCAGCAGCACCTACAGCAGCCATAATGAGAGAGGGGGGCAGTCTAAGAAGGGGCAAAAGGGGGTGGGTGGCAGCCGAGAACAACAGCCGGTAGACAACACTCCCTTGCGTCTATCCAAGGTAAAAAAGAAAGTGTGCATGCGATGCTTGTTCCATGTGCATACGACAAGTTACAGGCAACAGCACAAAGTCATGTTGTACTTTATCCTACGAGAGTGTAACGGTAGTTTACTATCCTTTAGCGGCTCACTTTCCATGTTGCACTGGGCACACGTCAGGTCATGGCTGCTGCTGGCGTGGCCTCACGGCGTGCTTGTGAGGATCTCATAGCCAGTGGGGTGGTGACAGTGAATGGTCAGCAAGTCAAAGAGCAGGGCTCGACAGTGCTTCCAGGTACCGCTACGCGCGCAAGCATGGCAAGTAACGTGCACATGAGATATGAGTTGTTGCCCCGCAAGAAGGGCAAAAAGTGAGCACGCATCTTGGCTTAGGACCACCTTCGTTAATTGTGCTCCTTTGTTTTTCCCCCACATTGTGTATGATTCAGGCACTGACAAAATTGCAGTCAAGGGCACCCCTCTCACCACCGCGCATGTTGGAGACAAGTTTTACTACTTTGCTGTCAACAAGCCCAAGGTAGAGATGGTCCCACGCTTTGTGTAAGCTTGAAGCCTGTGTTGTGCAAACGCGTCTGCTTGCCAATGGTGTGTAAGTCCTCCGATATATACCTCAACAGTCTGAAGGCTGCCTGTCCTCTAGGCCTGACGTCCTGTCGAGCTTGCACTGTATCTCTTATATAGAGAACTGCGGGGTTAGAGCAGCGTGCATTCAGCGGCTGTTTTGGCAAATGATACCATACAGGCTACCCTCCAGTCTCTAGGCGGCTTCTTTGTTCCGCCTTCGTTGACAAGTTACCTTTCACTGCACCCTCCTCCCCCCCTTGCCCACTCCCCCCTCCCCTACAGGGCTACATCTGCAGCAACTCCTCCTTGATTGACAAGGAGGGTAAGCGTGCCATCGATCTGCTGGAGCCATGGTTGGAAAGCTGGAGGAAGTCTAACAACGACAAGGTCAGGGCCTTGACGGTAGCACTAGCTTACAGGCGACAGCCTTGAAAGAATCGCCTGCCTTGAAAGAATTGCAAAAAGCACGCCTGCCAGACAGGAGTGACCTGTTTGGTATCATTTCGCCGCTTTGGTTTTGCAAAAGTCTCTAATGCTTGCATGCATCATGATTAGAATTGGCCAGGGCTGTATATAAGTTCATCCAAAAAGACTGAGCGTTCCAGATTTTCCCTGCCAAAAAATGTTGTGTCTTGTATATCGTTATGCAAACCAATGAATCCCAATGCCTACCAGGAGCTTCTCCATGCTTCTCCACTCACTCACGTCTTGTGGTGCTGCACGTTGCAGCTGGATTTCATTCGTTGCTGACAAATTTTTGCCTTCTGCATTTCCTTCCTGATCCTAGCTTCACAGTATATCAATATATCATTTCTTACTGAGCCTTCAACTCAAAACCGCACCACTCACCAGGACCTCCTCCCCCCTCGTTTATTCACGGTCGGCCGCCTGGACGTAGCTACCACAGGTCTCTTATTCATCACCAATGATGGTAAGTCTAGTTTGAATCGTAATCTGGATGAAGTTATGTCTCGTTTGTTACTTGCAATGATGAGTTCAGTTTTTGATCACAAGAGCTGGTTGAAGTAGAGAAGCACATCATCCAAGGCCCTTCTCAAATTGTCACATCTTCTCTCACAAGGTGTGGTGGTGAATGCGGTGTTGACAGCAAACAGACGCGATGTGTGACATGTCCCATATATCGTCATAGTGCAATGTGTCCTCCTCAAACCACGAGGAGGACTGTCGAACCGTCAATCTGCCTTGTAAGACCACATGTCTGCCTGTGGCAGCTTGCCAGTCCTGTTGCATGCACAGGCGCCATGACTCATGGTGAGACTCTCCTTGGTGAGATTACTGGAAGGGTGGGAGGCTCATGGTACATGTACAAGCTCACACAGCATGCTACATGTTTCCTGTGCCTAATATTGATTAAGTTATTTTGGACACTGGACACCCTCACTCTGTGCATATGTGGTCTGCAGGCCAGTGGGCCCAAAGCGTCATCCACCCTTCTAGTAATCTCACCAAGGAGTACCTTGTCATGGTAGACCGGCCAGCCACCAAAACCCAGGTGAAGTCCGTTGTGTGTGAATATCTTTATTCGTGTGTGTGTGTGTGTGTGTGTGAGTGTGCGTGTGTGTGTGTGCCAAGAGGGTGATAATGAGCGGTGGGGGAGTGGGTGAATGTGAGTTTATCTGCGTGTAGGTGTATGCATGTGTGCGTGTGCGTTTTTCTATGGATATACTGGACAACATTTCAGCGTTCTGAGCCAGCGCTTGCTTGACACTGATGATGGCATTGGAGTTTGTTTGCAACAATTGGGAGCAAAGCAAAGAAAAGGATGGCCTGGAATATTTTCACCTGGTAATCTGTGCTATCGTATCGGGTATACCTTTTAGTTTGCGACTGGGGGAATCTATGGAGTGCCTCACCTTTGCTGCTTATATGTACTTGTAAAGAGGCAGCCTGCCTTGTTTGCATGATATTGCTACTCAGCTGCCTCATCAAAACGACACAGCTGTGTATTATTAAGGAGCATGTCAAAGTAGCAACTGCAGCACCGCAGCAAGGGCGTTTGGTCCCAAACACACTGTGCAGGTCACACATTATGGCCGGCGTTGAGATTGACGTCATTAAAATCGACACCTTTTGCGAATCTAAGGAGCAGCTCAGCAAGGTCGTTCGTTGTATCCCAAACACACCGTGCAGGTCACACGCATGATGGCTGGCGTTGAGATTGACGGTGTGCATGTGGTGCCTGAGGAGATTGGCACATTGGAAGACAGCTTGCGGCTGCGCATTGTTGTCAGCGAGGGGAAGAAGCACGAGGTGGGTCGTCAGAGAAGGATGGTTTTGAGCGGTGTGTCTGTGCGTGTGTGTTCGTGGGTGAAAAAGCAAGGTGTTTTTTTAAGCTTGCAATATTTACTTGTCTGTCTGTGTGTGTGTGTGTGTGTGTGGTAGAAGCAAGGTGGTTTCCTAGGCTTTCGATTATTAACCAGATTTTGGTGCCAGAGCAAGAGGAATTACGAGGTGGGTAAGAGATCATGTAGCCTCTGTGCATGAAATGCGCTGAAGGATTGAATAGCCTTCACTAATAAGAAGCAGCTATAAAGGTCGCGTCGGTGCCGGTCGAAGACAAATTTATGAGGGCAAGAAATGTGCAACTGCAGTGTGCATTGTTAAAGTTATAAGTTGTAGGATTTTGTAAGTTGCTAAAAGTCTCTTTTTGCTTGATTGAGCTCTTTTGGTGGTTCTGGCTGAAGTTCTTCCAATCCAATCGCCTGTATCGTTGTTACCACGGCAAGTTAGGCCAAAGGGTCTTGTACTTGCAGTCACAGCTAAATGTGAACAAGGATTGAAATGAGATTGGCTTCCATTCCCCGACCTAGCACCATTTCCTGAAAGTTCTGGGTACGACTGCGCTTGCAAATGCTACCCTTAACCCTTAACCCTTTAAGCCATCTCACTGAAAGCTTTAGGTAACGAGAAGCAGCCCCAGGCAGTGAAGTGGTGCTCACAGAGTGTAATTTGCTGGCCCTCCACCACCTAGGTATCATTCAAAAAATTCAGACGCATGCTGACGTCAACGGCTTGTCATAGGTCGCCTGAACAGCACCATTGATCGGAGCTTCAATGTGGAGCATTATCTGTCCTGGTTGTGAGAGGGCTTTAAGCCCTTATGGCTTCAATTTGGAAGCTTGAATGCACGGCAATCTATTCAAGGAAGTTGGGGTGTGGGATTGAGCTGGTGTGTGGGGAGAGGTGCAATTGCTCCGTTCACACCAAAAGCTGTTGCGCCAAACATCATTTTGCAAACGTGGCTGGAACGCAACTACGTGCAGTTAGGAACGCAACTACGTGCAGTTAGAAACGCAACTACGTGCAGTTAGGACTGCTCCCTCATTTTGGCCGTGTGTGGCTGTCAACAGCACCTTCGTGCTGTGAGTGGCAACTGCCTGCTGCCGCAGCTGTGTTGTGGCACTACAGTAGGCTAAATGAAATGGCAAGTGCCACAAATGCACGCCACTGCATGGCACAAAGCAGTGAAAGATTGAACAGCGTCATAGCAGCTATGTGCGCACTGTTTCCTTGCCGCTCACAACTTGCGTTGTGGTGGAAGCTGAGGCCTGCTCGGCTGGAAGTGGACAGTAGTCTGGAGCTATAGTGTGGAAACGCAGAAAGCGTTATACAGGAATGCCACAACTGCTTGCTGTGGTGTGGGGTAAGTTAAGTAGTGTGGCAAACTCGCCGTGCCACATCCGTTTTTTGCATGTGTGCGTACCCACCGTGATGCTCTTCACCAGCATTGTGGGGGCATCAGATACTCATCATTGTTTGACTCGATAAGCTTCCCATTCCTAAGTGTATTCCTACCCTGCCAACGCTCGCCTCCTGCCGTGTTGTGGCAGCTCAGGCATGTTCAACTGGGTTAGAGATGGGCTGTTTAGCGCAAAGGCTTAATCTTAGGGTTGGCCAGAACCATATATATTTACGGTGTATACAGTGCTGGTGTATGTATGGTATTTTTGGCAGGAAAATCACCAAATATACGGTCATATACGGTGTATGTATACGGTTCTGGCCAACCCTGCTTAACCTACCTCAAACACAATTATCGTGGCTGCCCGCCACTGCTCCTCACAAAGAAATGATTAACCGATCAGTGCCACAGCTGTGAATGATGAATTGATCAGTACCACAGCTGTGCACCCATTCCCTGCTGACGCTCGCCACCTGCAGTGTGGTGGCGGTTCAAGCGTGTACAGCTGGGAATGGGGCACAGAAGCCCCTTCAGACGGCCAACGCCAAACTGCCCAGCACCCTTTCCAGGAGCAGCAAGGGCAGCACACGCATCATCAACAGGAACCACAGTCCAAATCACAGCCATCGTTTCTACGGTGCGCACGAGGTGATGAGCAGCAAGGGCAGCAACAGCAGCAGCAAGAATTGCAGCCGCGGAAGCAGCATCTCTCCGATCAGCAGGTGCAGCATCGAAGGAACTGGAACACCTCTGCTTCGACCTCCTCTCCACCTAGCCTGCATCACTTTCCAAACCTGCCCCCCGTTCCCCAAGCATCTCCCCCACGCTCACTCTCACACCCGCACCAGCAGCAACGGCACAGTAGTACTAACACTTCCCCAGACACACTGACCACTCCCCGTTCAGACACGCCCTCTTTGCCACAACATCCTCCTTCTGACGGCCACTATGTATGCATTGATGCTGGCATCCTAAACGCCTGCCCTCTCCCTGCCTTCTCCTCCACCCGCCTCATACTCCATGCCCAAGGCCAGCCACCAATGTGGGTCTGGAATGTGTCAGCCTGGCGTCTCTCACAAGCCCTTGCAGCGCGTGACAGGTCATCTCAATCACACGGGGGCCGATCAGTGGGACGATGCTACCGAAGCGGCGCACCCCTACGCCGGAAACGGCTGCGCAGGTGGTGGGAGGCCCCCCAGGTGGTGCAGCCGCCCGCGCCGCCAAGTGTGTGGCGGCCTGCAGAGTGGGCGGCTATGGCGGCTGCAGATCAGGCGCAGGCGCAGGCGCAGGAGGACTGGCAACGACAGGAACACCGGCAACTGCCGCAGGAGCATAATTCTGAGCTAGAAAACAAGGGCACGAGAGCGCGGGGCATGCCTCAGGGGTCTGGAAAGAACACGCAGCTGTGTGTTAACTTCCATATCAGGCCTGCCACAAAACATAGGCAGCTGCAGCAGCGTCGGCAAAAGCTGCAGATCGCTATAGGGCGTGAGCTGACGAGTAAAGAGGATTGGGATTGGAAGGTGTGACAGCTTCACGATCAGATAGGAGGGGAATGGAGAGTGTTGCATGCTCACATAACAGAGCTAAAAGGGGGTTTTTACTTGTGAAAGGCCTTTTTATAAGGGTGGAGCTACTCAGTACTACTTCATCATGCTCAGTATACTGGTTCTAGTACATAATCGTGATACTTGAGGAAATACAGGGTCTCGCATCTGTCCCTGCTTTAAAATGGGCGGATATCCATGCAAGCCGGGGGCCAGTTCACATTCGTTTATAATTTTATACAGGAACTTGAAATGTACAGAGACAAAAATAACTCTGATGTCTGGCCAAAACGAAAAACAAAATCAAATCCTTAAGTTTACTCCATTCCAGCTCTTATTTCCATGTCGTTGCTGTAATGACGTAGCTGTCGCTGTTATAGAAAGAATCATTTCTGTAGCGTGCACGCTTAATATTTGCTCAGCATGAGTGCTGCGAGCTCAGTACGATTTTTGCTCACTGTCGTGCTGTACAGGTACGCATCCTGGTGGCCAGTGCTGGCCTGGAGGTCCTGTCTTTGAAGCGAGTGCGCTTAGGAGGCTACAGAATACCACGCAGCCTCAACTTCGGGGACTACATGTAAGTCCCTTGTGGTCCTGGAAAGGGCAGTAGGCTGCCAAATGCTTGCCTGACAGGCGAGGGGCTGTTTCTGACCGAATGACATTTTTCTAATTTGGTTGTTCTTACAGTGGATAAGAACTGCTGCGTGAGCCTGCACCTTGCGCCTTGCTCTAATTTGCTTTTATTTACTGGTCGTGGAGTGCATTAAAATCCTAAGATTCATGCTTGCAACTCAGCATGCCTTGTTAAGTCTTTGCCTAACTCTTTCCTAGTATATGCCAGGGGTGTTTACACTGTATACTATTACATTTCTATCCTCATTCTTTCTTTTGGTTGTCGCTTCTGTGCCTGCAGTGCTCTATCGCCCACCACTCTCAAGAAAGTCACAAGCCTGAAAGAGCAGGAAGCGCAAGCTGCAAAGTCGCCCCATCAGCAAAAGTTTGCAGCAAGACAGCCCAAAGGATTACCATTACCACCTGGCTTGCTTTGATAGACGTGCCCTGCTGTGTTTCGTGTTATGTAACTGCATTCCTTGTTCATACTAATTTACCTTGCCAGATCATAAAGATGATGTGAGTAGTTTTGTTATGACAGGCAGCAGTTCAAATACCTATATTTGTTCTCCTTTCCCTTCCTTTCCGATATGTTCGCGACTTTTCTTTCTATCTTCATTTCTCTATCTTTCACAAGGTTGCAAGTGATATCATCTCGCAAATCATGCTGTGCCAGTAGACGAGCAAATTAAGGATAAAAGCTCTCTCTGTTTTTTGCAGCTGTGCTTCCTCCTCTCATTGCCAAAGCAGTGCTTTTACTTCTTGGGGTCCTTGGGGTGACCAGGGCATGCTGTGTTTGATTTGGGCGGTTCCATATAACAGTCAGTCAGCGAATGAAGAAAGTAAGGGCATTGCATATTTCCTGCCACACAAATCAACGATACTTCTTGGTTTAAAAAAGAAAGGTTGCCTATTAGGAATACCCACGCTACTTCTTGGATGGATTTACAGGCGCATGCGCATGAATACGTCCTCTAAGCACGCAGCTGGTCCTTTTATGGCATTTGCTTTTCGGGTTTGTCAATTTATGCGTGAGAACTCCCTAGTGAATAGGCCGTATGTGTCTATGTGGCTTGGAAAGACGTATGTGCTTCCAGCAAGTATATATGCTGGCCAGGTGTGGAGTTTATTAAAAAGGACGAGGTCTTCATGAGTGATTGACAATTGTTTAGAAGGGCACGCTGGGTGTTAAGCGTACCACCGTGAATTGGGCTGTCTTGAGGGAGTGTGGACACGAGCCGCTGCAGTTTGACTGGTTCAGGTTGTCAAGTTGTATAATAGCATGCTCAAGTTGAACAGTGAGGCTTTACGTAAAGCAAGATACTGAAAGCGGATCTATGCATACATTCACGTGCCCCCTCCTGCTGGACTGCTTTTTTATTCAGGTCTTAGATGCTTTTCAAGGGTTGCGGCGTTGTGATTCATTTGTGCAAGCAGTGCGGCAGGGTACTTCCATTTCTATTCAAGGGTTGACTGGTGATCTGAGGCACAGATCGGGAACAGTGTGAATAGATGTTGAGGGATTTGACCCACAGGATACAAACAGCAAGTTGGCAACATATCAATCTCTTTCTGCAGTTCCATTTGACCTCAATGTGCTTGTCCCTCTTCATTTGCCGAGCGAGACATTTGCAAATGGAGCTGTCTCAACATGTTTTGCAAAATGTTGGCCGTTTTAGGCTGCGGGCGTGCACCCTCAAGGCGGAAAAAGCATGTTGGGAACATGAAATCTCTCTTTTGTGTGACTGCTGTGCTTGCGAGCAGATTAAGATGAAGCGCATGCCCTTTTGATGTGCAGAGACGCAGACGTTTGTGCTTTAAGGTGAAAGTTTGCTTACCTATTCATTCAAATTTCAATAGAGCAACCTTTTGCGACAACAAGTCAGTGATTAGATGGTTTATGATTTCCTCTTGCAACACAACAACAAACTTTTTCTTTTCAGATTTATTGTTGACCGGCGAGGACCCGTCACAGGCCGATCAGCCATTCAGTCTGGCTGAAGGTCCCCCCATGCCCCCATGTAATCTAATCTAATCTAGTCTTGGATGGACGGCCACGCTCTCTTCAGCGAGGCTGTGGCGCCGTGTGGTTAACTTGCTCCACGTGGCTGGGCTTCACAACCACTGCGCCAGATAAAAAAAGATCACATCCAGCACAATTGATGATAGAAGCTGAGCAAGTGCATCAGGCAACCGCTCTTCAGTTTAGAATGCATGGTGTCGGAGCTTTTCTCGATTGTTGCCGTAATTGCTATGCATCACGCCTCAGGGAAAATACTGGAGCATCAATTGATTGACGACCTTGCCCGCCAAGTAAATTCTGCAACTCTTTTGCCGTTCCTAGCATCTCTGTGGCCCTCTCCTCGCTGCCTCTACCTCCGTTGCTAGTGCTTTTTGCTGTTTGACTCGCACGTGGCCTGTTAAATTACAGTAGAAGTGTTAGTTAGGTAAGCACGCATAAAAAAGCTAGCAAATCGCAAGTGTTTCCCTCGCTAGAGTCCCCCCGGTGACCCCACTCGTGGCCTGTATGACCATAGTATGGGGAGACCATAAATGTCTTTATCTCCTAGCGGTGCTGCCCAACTTCTGCATGCACGGGATGGGTCTGCTTGCAAGCTAGATATAGTCACAAAGGGCGAGTACTGCTTTTACATTCAATGTCAGTGCAGAGCTCGTAAGGGGGGTTGGTGCGAGCCTTTGTCAATCTCACTTAAGTGCACGTCATCACAACAGCAAGTGGTTGGAATGCAACTGTTCACAGCGACATTGCAGCTTTAAACCCTCCTGCTCATCGCATGATTCAGCAAGCAACTTGATCATAGAGTAAAGTGCATTCAAAGCAGCCTTTACTTATCTCCCCTCCTCTCACATCACCCAACAGTCCCGCCTTACAGGCGCATTGACTTGACACAGTGGTTTTCCTTGAGCTATCATTAGATTTACAGCAGCAGACACGGACTCAAGACCTGGTTTTCTCAGTGAACACATGTGAGTCCTAACAATTTGTGGCAACCATTTCTGTTTTAATGCCCAGTAATATTGAATGTCACTCCCGTTGAGGCTTTTCATTCCTTAGCACTTACATTCCCCGTAACGACAGGGTCATTAATCCTTAACATTATTCCTTAGCATTATTCCTAAGCATTTACATTCCCTGTAACGACAGGGTCATTACAGTGTCATTATGACAAACGTCCCACAGGCATGTTCGTACAGGGATAGCCAACGGGCTCTTCACCCGTCGCTTACTTTTTGGTGGCGCTTCCCTCCTGTGCTGGGCTCTGTGCCGAGAGTGACGCGTCCGAGCTGCTGCTGTCTGGGAGCTGCTCCTGTTGAGGAGGCTTCAGGCCAGTCTTTGAGGCAGAGTTGAAGATTGACATGGCTTGGGCAACTGTGATCGTGTGCAGGAGCGGAGGTGACGCAATTACAGGATGCGGGGAATGATGTGTTGCAATTGATGCAGGATACGTGTAATTGCATCATGCTTTACGCTCTCAAAAGGGATGCTCCTGGTAAAATGAGTTGACTGGTAGAACAGGGAAAGTTTTGCTGGTAGGGCAGCTAGCATGGCATAGGGAGGGGGCCGCCTTGGTACCCACGCATAATGGTGTGCGGTACGCAAGCATATGAAGCGCAGCTTTAGCTCAGACGAAGCGGTGGAACACGGGCACAGCATTGGGTGGGTATTAAGTATTGGGCATATTGGGTATTGGGTATTGGATATTAAGTTATTTAACCTAACCCCTAGAAAAATATATATTTGGTTTGGGGTGGGCAAGGTATGTTTGGGAGACCAGGCTTTCAAACGAAGCTGCCTGTCTTTACTTGTTTGAAAAAGGAGACAGCTTAGCTCTCAAAAACTAAAGACGAAAGCGGAAGTTGGTGGCAATTTTGGGGGGAACAGGGCGGAGCATCAGCAGAGGCAGCAATGCTATGAAACACGCACCCAGTGAGCATGGTAGCAACACTTTGCAGAGAAGTGAATAACAAGCTGTACCTAGCTATCCCAGTCATACATTCACGCACCAAAGGCAGCAGGGTCGTTCGAGGAGGCTGGCAGTAGCATGGTCGTGCTTTGCTTGGCCACCTCACGGAAAGCCTGTGGCACAAATCATGACAAAGTCGCTTTATGTTGTAATTCAATGATGTTGTACTGTGTCGTGAGCAGCACGCAATTACCTCATTGTCAGAGACTCGATACACCGTTGTGCTTGGCACTTCATAGAGGGCTTGGCGTTTTAATCAAGTAACGACGTATGCTCCTACTTTATACTTTGTCTGCCATGTTAAACAGAAGACTATTTGAAGATTTTTTTCCTGTTTTGCCACATTGTTCCAAACTAATTTTCAGAATTGTGTGTGTGTCACCCCAGCTACGTTGCGGCGGGCTTTGCCTCTAGGTATCTCTCAAAGTCGCAAGGCGTCGCTCACCTCTACGTATTTCTCAGCCACTCGCAAAGACGCAGCCTCTGATCCGCCTGTTTATGTGTGCGCGTGTGTGTATGTCAGTGCTTCTTTTTTGGAGACGTATGACGTCTTTAGACGTGAAACCCCTACTATTTGGGCGTGGGGGAAAGACGTGAAACCAAGGATTTGGGCCCCGGGGGGTCTCCCGGCAAAAACCGACCAAGGGTGAATTTGAGGCCATTGCGCCCTTCGAGGGCCAAAATTTAGCCTCAGAAATCGAAAATTTCAACATTTTAAATTTTTGTTTAGATGGTTGGTTCGCCTGAAAGAATGAGAACCAAGCAGGAGAGAGTGATGGAAGGTATAAAGAGGGGGGAAAGCATGGTGAGACCAGAGCCATGCAGCCTGCATGGCTAGAGCAGAAGAATGGGCCTTTCAAGTACACACAGAAGGGCATGCTACTGGACAGGAATCAGCCTGCGCGCAGCAAGTGGTTGCAAGATGGAGGTCTAGGGAAGGACAACCTGTACTACCTCTGCTGCAGCATTTGCAGCACCAAGGTAGCAGCATGCAAGTTTCAAAGCAGGTCCCAGAATATCAAATCCCATGAGGCAAGCCAGCTTCATCAGCGTGCAGCATTGAAATGGCAAGAGATTCAGGACAAGAGGGGTGTGTTGCAAGGTTACCAGGATGCAGCTGCACAGCTCACAGCTCAGCGCTGTGCTGGACAAACAGCAAGCCTCAAGACGCGCACAGTAGGCTTACGGACAAAATAGTGGTTGGTACATGCTTTAATTTTTGTTGTAGGGCCATGCCTGAAACATTTGATTTACCACGTGCACGAACATTGCTGGGAGGCAGCAGGCCTCCCAGCGGGCTGGGCATGAAAGGGGGTAAGACGTCAAACAAAGGTTTTCAAAATGGCCAAATCTGGCAGTGACGTGAAACGAAGGTTTTCCAAAATCGAAAAAAGAAGCACTGGTGTATGTGAAGGTGTGTATGAGTTTGTATGTGTGTGTGCATGTGCACGTGGGTGTATGTATGTGTATACATCTGTGTGCGATATGTGCTGTGTGTGTTTGCATGTCTACGTTTGTGCTTGTGTGTGTGTGTGTGCAAGCGAGTATGGATGCTATCGTATGTAATGGCTGTAAGCCTTCCTTTGCCCTCTCTCATCATAACGTACCATACTCATACACTAAGTCTTGTCACACGTTTCTATGTCTTGTCAAGACAGACAAATAGTACGATACCTTGCTGACACACAACCACCCATCATAATAGAGCACGATGACATGCCATCTCTCATTGTGACGTAGCATGACGACATACCTGCGGTCTGCAGAGAGGCCCCCACTTGTGACAGGGACTGGGCGGTGGCATGAGCCAGCCTGGGAGGGGCAGAACAAAAACTCGCTTAGTGAAGAGAGATCCCAACCCTAAGTATGGGAGTAGGCGTGCTTAAACTTGTGGGTGGGTGAGGGCACGTTGAGGGACTGGGCGGTGATATGGGTCAGCCTGGGAGGGGCAGAGCAATATGTAGCTATAACAGGGACTAGCGGTGGTTTGACCAGCCTGGGGGAGGCAGAAAAAAGAGTTGCTGTAACAGGGAAAGGGGCGGTGGTGTAGCAGGGATCGGCACTCAAATTGTTGAACATCGCTGTCGTAGTAGGTTTGCTTTGAGAGACTTTCGCTTTAGAGACTTTCCCTCGGGACTTAGTGCACGCTCAGAGAGTCTGGAAGCAAGGCCTCTAGCAGCCCGGGGAATAAAAAAAATTATCTGCCCAGGTCACACGTGTCCGGCCCCATTAGTTGTACCTAGGTTTTCGCACTGAATGTAGCAGACAGAGTTCAGGCAGAAACGCTGCCGAACTTGCCTGGCTGGAACAGCACAATGGAACAGGGTGGATGTAGGCAGAGCTTCAACTAACTCTGTCCAGTGAACTAGTACCACAGGTAGGTAGTTGAGCTCTATAAACATGTGTTCATCAAAGAACTCCTGAAATTAGTCCCCCTAGGGTTATAGGCCCTTACATTATGACGATGTGATGTATGAGGTAGTTAGAATGACCAGTACTCATACAACATACACAGGTAGCATGGGCCAGCCTGGGAGGTTTTTATTAATTATTTTTAGAGTGTTGTGTGTCAGACGGTCGTGTGTTGAAAAGGGTTTAGTAAGGGACCATACACAGGGTGTTATGAGTCAGGAGAGTTTCTGCTTCTGCTTGTGCAGTGTGTGAGTGTGTGCGTGTGTGTGTGTGTGTGTGAGAGAGAGAGAGAGAGAGAGAGAGCCTCCTTGTGCAGAGTGTAATAAATGTTCTTTATAATTTATAATGTACCTAAATTAAATGAATTGTCAACTTTGACCAAAACGCAACAAACATGCACAATGCACACACGAGGAGCCACAGGATATGTGTTTGTAGTGAGCAACATTATGCCCTGCCCACCAGCATCAATCTAAGCCCACTTCACCAGCCCCCCAAGCCCAGAAGTCAGAAGCAAGTTAAGGTTCCTAAATAGATGCGGTTTCGTCAGACTCACCTCAAGATTGCCTCAGCTTCTCCCTGTGCCCGATTCACAGACTCCTCGCGGTAGGCTTCTGATTCTAAGATGACCTGTGTGTGTGCGTGTGGGTGTGCGTCTGCGTGCGTATGTAGTGTGTGCGTCCGTGTGCGCGTGTCTGTGTGCATGTTTTGTATAATGATCTGTGAGCAAGAAAGAACCTAGGTGTGTATCTTGCATCTCACCTCTTGCTTATTTCCCTCAGCCACGTTGATCTTAGACTGACGTTGGCCTTCACTCTCCAGAATGGAAGCACGCTTGCGGCGCTCTGCCTCTGCCTGCGTGCGTACGTTTTTTGTGCGCGTGCGTGTGGGTGTGCGTGTGTGTGAGTTTGTGGGATGTGTATCCACCTGTTTATAAAAGTGCGTACAAGTGTGGATATGAGCGTGTGCCCATGCATGTGTGCGCGTGAATGTGCTGTATGTGTGAGTGAGGGCACATGTGCAAGCTGCTCTCTCCTGCTGCTCCTGTAATTGACCAATCCATTATCATCCTGCTGCTTTGATTTATTTTCATCCAATTCTCAATAAATATGGCCCCTTGTGGCGTGCAAGGTGATCTGTGAAAGTGCCTAGACCCAGGGTCCGAGGTTGCGCGCTGATAATTAAGTGTGGTAGAACAGGTACGTCTACCATGCTGCATACATGCGCAGACTCTGACCTTCAACGTCAATACCCTTTGAGGCAAAGCAAGGACTCTCTTAACTGCAGCTCCGTGTCTTGCTTGACGCTCTGTGGGGATAAAGCTAACGGTCACTCAGACAGTAATTGAGGAACAGAGGGTTTACGCCCACACCAACCCACTGCGACCAGGACAAGGAAAAGCAAGAGTTTTCTTACCTGCAGGTCCATGGCTTGCACAATGCTCCGTGGGAATCAAGCTTGTGACAATCCAGTCAATAATGGAGGAACAGGAATCACACTTACGTTGATCCACTGTGCCTAGCCTTTATTTTTGTCTATTCTATCTGTTCTTATAGAAGACTTTATGATGTGCAGTATTTGGGAAACAGTCGCCTAATAAAAACCTGATAGCACAGAAGAGAGTGAGGGTTTTCTTACCTGCAGCTCCATGGCTTGCACAATGCTCCGTGGCGGCAGAATGTCTTTGATCTCATAACGCAGACACTGCAGCCCCCAAGCAGCGGCAGCAGGAGTGATGGCCTGTGGGTTTTGCACAGCAGTTCAAAATCAGCAGCTGTATGTATGTATGTATGTATGAATGTATGTATGTATGTATGTATGTATGTATGTATGTATGTATGTATGTATGTATGTCTGTCTGTCTGTCTGTCTGTCTGTCTGTCTGTCTGTCTGTCTGTCTGTCTGTCTGTCTGTCTGTCTGTCTG